>Ga0256406_1000064_pt1 | contig 183781 bp, 130 predicted proteins | sample RumenRJG_03DNA_FD_185986 | JGI IMG/M metagenome (GOLD analysis project Ga0256406, IMG submission 185986) | Bovine rumen microbial communities from Lethbridge, Alberta, Canada - RJG_03 | ecosystem: Host-associated > Mammals > Digestive system > Stomach > Rumen | place: Canada: Alberta... | reverse complement strand
ATTTCAACTCACGCGGCCCACGAAGGGGCCGCGGCCGAATTTGACCACTTCCGTCTCGAATATCGATATGGTCGCAGCCTCACACGGCAATACGCTTTCGACCGACCGGAATCGCCGAAAGCCCTATTAGCAATGATAGCTTCACCGTTCTTAGAGAATCACTATGCATTTTTCAAACAACAGAGAGTCACACGCCGAATTGCACGGCAGCAGTTCCAACGTGAGCTAAAGGCCATTTTCCCACATAAAAGGTGAAAACGCAGGTGCGAACCTCGCGCCATTGCAATGATCACTTACCCTTCGCACCTGGCTTCGCACGTCCATCAAAGCATCATGACTTCCCCGACATCAATATGCTGATCTACGCCGAAACTCTCGATATGCGAAGCATAGTTGGAACCCAGATGGTATATGCGGAGACTATCGTGGCTCTTGTCGATAATGCCCAGGAGCTCGTCTTTCAGCAACAGATAATCCGACATCGAAACCACACATTCAAACACACTGTTCTGCACACGCTGGCCATAACGCGTACACGCCTTGGCCACGTGTCTCAGCCTGCGTCTGCCCGCCGCCGTCTCTACATTGACGTCGTACGTCACAAGGACCATCATCGACATTCCGGACTCCTCTCCCCCATAGTCATCGCTTACTGTTCACTAGCCGTTCCCGCGTTCCCATAAACGTGCAGAAGGCATCCTATTTCCACATGAACGGCGGATAGGCATCAAGATCGCCACGGATCGTTCGGGCAAGCAGCAGAGCCTGTACATACGGGACCAATCCCCATGGGATTTTCTCTTTGAGAAAAGGATGTGTCAAAACCTCATCCTTGCGTTTCTTCCATGCCGTAAGCACGGTGCGCCGGCCTGAATCAGTGAGGAAGACGCCTCCGTTTTCTCGATTTTCAAAATCCGACGCCCGTATCTCGCCGGTATTCACCATCGAAAGCGCGAATCGGTCGCACAGAACCGAACGAAGCTCTTCCATCAAGTCAAGTGCGAGCGATTCACGCCCTGGAAGGTCCCGATGCAGGAAACCGACATAAGGATCGAGCCCCACACCTTGGAGAGCCGCGGCACAATCTCCGGCCGACAGAACATAGACAAAAGACAGCAAAGCGTTCATCCGATCCATCGGCGGGCGCCTGCTCCGGGATTCGAAGAAAAACTCATCCTTGTTGCGCAAAATCAGATCGTCAAATGCAAAAAAGTAATCTTGCGCTGCACGCCCCTCAACGCCACGCAACGCATCTATCGATGGCTGAGATCGTGCAGAAAGTATGGCGTCGGCCAGAAGTTGGCTTTGCGTAGACACACGATCAACATTGATGCTCATGGCGTGGTCACGTCGGGCACGTTCAAGGACCCAGCGCGCATTGTAGATCTTTCCGATAACGAAGGACTTGGCGATGGGCAGCGCACGCGATTCATCATCGGCAATACGATATTGCTCGCGCCTGAGAAGCACATTCCGAGAATTCTCGCCGAAAATCGAACAGTAATACTTTCCCCAGGGCGAATAGAATGACAGCGAAACACCAAGCTCGGCGCAACGCCCCATAAGGGCCGGCGAGGCTCCTTTGTAGCTGAAGCACAGAATATGTTCGATCGACCGAAGAGGAACGGAGCCGACGCGCTCCTTGCCGCGTTCAACGTAGACATTGTCATCTTTGCAAGACAAATACACGTCCTCGCTTAGCACGAACAATGAATTCAAGAGCGTACGCATCATTCACACCTCATTCCGCTGTTTGCGATTCAAACCGCCGGCAAGTTCTTCAATCCGGTCATTGATATACGACGACGCAGACTCCGAAGACTCCAGTTCCGGAAGGCACAGATCCACAAGGGAGCATGACCGGCATCTTTTCTTGGAACGTCTGACCCGTGGAGTGTAGCCACGCTCAAACAGCGCATGCATCGACACCAGGTCGTCACGCACGCGTTGTCTCAGCTCCTCATCGAATTCAACAACCTCGCGGCGGCGATTCTTGTTGTAATACATCGCGCCTGCAGGTATCGTGCACGACAGCATTTCCTCAAGGCACATCGCCTCGCAGCACAATTGGTAGTGCCCCGCACGATTGTAGGGTTGTGCACCTCCGTGCTTGTATTCGACCGGATATGGCTGCCACCGTCCATCACGACCGCTCAGCGTCGCGCCGCTGTCGGAACGTCGAAATTCAACAACGTCACACGCGCCTGTCACACCGAGCGTGGCAGAGAATACACGAAGGTTCCGCAGTATCAAGAGATCACCGCGCGTCTCGGACTGAGCGTAGTCATCGGCACGTTTATGAACGATGGTGCCGGCGGTAGTCAGCCCATTGTCCTTCCATAGTTGCTCGATATGAATGAGCGCCCACTGGCGTTGGCAATATTCAAAATGCTCTATGCCTGACAGCATGAGCCATTGGTCCTCAGGATATTCGACAACATGTCGAGACGACGCAGACATGGAAATCACTTCCCGCTACAGAAATCCGCGCTGCGAACGACCAGCACAGAGTAAGGAATGACAGGAGCCGGAGGGCGCCAACGCCAGGACGCATCAACGCCCTCCGGCAGGGATTACTCAGCGGCCTTCGATAACTTCGTATGAAAGCCCGGGAACGGATGCCTCGTCAACGCTCACCTTGACATTGTCGAGATCCGATGCATCGATTTTCACGGAACGATGGACTTTAGCAGACGAGTACTGGCCAAGCTTGGAATTGTGCTTGAACCACACCACATCAATCACTTCCATGGAACCGGAAGGACGTGCAGCGCTGGAATCGCCTTCGAACAGCGTAACCATGGCCTGCTTAATCTTTTCCGCATCGTCCGCGGAAAAACCGGTCTTTTCGGCCAGCTGGGGACTGATGCTGCCATACGTCACATAGATCGCCTTGCCAGAGACACGATATTTCATACCCATGGTGTCAGACGAACGTCCACCGTCATCTGTCGGCTCGCTGTTCACCGACTTGGTAATCTGGACGTCATCGATGGCAACCGGATCGATAGAGAAAGCAGACTGGATGGAGACCGGCCCACGGATGCCGAGGGAGACCTCGTCGACGTCATTGCGCTTCTTGAAGGCGAAAAGCTGGCCGAAGGAGCGAACGTCAATCCACTTGCTGCACGCAGCGGCGGCGCGGGCGTTACGGTCCTTCGCCTCGCTGGCATCAAGGGTCTTCACGAACATGTGATAGCGATCGGAGAGGGACTTGGCGCCATCATCGGTACGGTCGCTCGACTCGACGAAGATGCTCTCCCCCGCGTCCTGAAGACGATTACGCAGCTTGCGCTTAAGCGCAACATCCGAAACCTCGCCGTAGCCATCCGCGGTCATGCGCGGACGATTGCCATTAAGGGGATCACCGTTGGGATTCGCGTTCTTCACTGCGAACACGATGGCGAAATCAACCTTGTTTTCAATTGCGGTCATGATTATTGTCCTTACTTCATTGTCGGTTACCCGTTTCATCACGTGGTGCGAAACGGAAATTGCATAATTGCGATTGTGGCTTCTGCCTGCTTCCCTTCCATATGGCGAGTGAAGCAAGGCATTGAGCTTGTCAGTTGGCGGTTCCCTGCGACATGGCTGTTTCCTTTGCCTTCCGGGCATTCGTCAGCAGCTCTCTGCGCTGATGGGAATATCCCAGCAAATACAGGGGTCCGAGCGGAGTTTTCTTCTCGTAATCGCCCGGCTGGAAAAGCGCCATCACATCATCCACGTTCTGCTGGAACCACGGGGCTCCGTTCTGGCTCTGGATGTACGGCGTAAGCCTGCGCCAGATTTCCTCCCAGGTAGTTGCCGGCTTCGACGCGTAATTGCCCATGAGGTTCACGGCGTTCGTCGCCCTATCCGCCTTGCCATCATTCTGCTTGCGGAGCACATACGATTCGAAATTATCAGCAAGGGCGAGAAGCCGTCCAAACAGATAATCGCGATCGGTGCGGTCCTTATCGAGTTCCATTCCAATCTCCTTTCCAGTGCGGTGAAACCTCTTCGGTTCATCGTTTGCGCTTTTCTTCAACAGGCTGCAGCAGATTTCCAGATCCCTGTGCCACTTCCTCAAGTCGTCATACGCCATGGGCTTCTCGACCTTGTGACACATGGCCATGAGAATGTTCCGCGGAACCGCAGTGCCGTTGAAAATGGTTTCGATGAGCTGGCGCTCCACCAGTTTGCGATGGAGCTTATAACCATCACTCGAACGGTCAGGTGAGTCCGTCGATGCATTGACAATGTCGATGAATGACGGAGCACCGACATAGTCGACGGGCTTTCGCTTATCCGAACCCTGCATGGCGACGAAGGCCGTGAGTGGCCAAGCCACGCCACGATGCCATCGCACGATTCGGTCAAGATACTCCCCTTCCGGAAGTTCCTGGTAGTAGGTCACGCCGAGTCGACCAGGGACCGCCGAATCAAATACGGCAACGACGATGGTGCGTTTCTGCCGTTCGAGAAACGACGGGTCTCCATATCCGTGAAGCAATGCCCGGAATTGTGCGGCGTACGGGGTGCCAGCCGCCATCCTTGCATCTGCAACCACGGCATCATCATTCTCTGCGGGAAACGCATCCAGCGTGTCAGCCATGGGATCGACGACACGGAATGAGGGCCTGCCATCGACGGCCCAGACGAGAATCGCCTGTTTGCCGACAATCGTCGCGTTATTCGCGAGAAGCCACGTTAACGTCGTATGAATTTTCTGCGACGCATCAGTATCAACAACAAGTGCCTGGTCAGGAGACGTAAAACGCCCTCGATAGACGTAATTCGTGGAATCGTTCGACGAGATGAGCTTGGCATTGCCAGCGGCGGGCAGAAGCTTCTTGGGAAAGGTTTTAGCCTGTCCATAAAGCTTTTCCCCAAACATATCGTGTCCCTTGGCAGACCTGCCGGCCGCCAGATATTCCTGCCACCTGGCACGGATTGCGGGATCGCGATCCAGATCGACAAGTTCACCATCGGGTGAGACGACGGTGAACCATACGCCATCCGCCGCATCGCCCTTCGATTCCTTGCCGTTCGCGTCCTTGGTCTTCGGTTTGAGCTCTATGCCGAATCCAAGCGCATCCTCGCTGATGCTATGGCTCGACAAATAGCCATACAGGAGGTTGAGCTCAGCATTGTCGCCTTTCCACTCGGCAAGCTGCGTCAGGTATTTCTCGGTGCGCATACCGTCTATCTGCTTGTCAACATATTGAAGTTGGTCACACAGCGGGTGCGCGCACGGAGCAACCGTGCGACTCATCGATCTCTCCGTGCAGGGAATGATGATGGTATGCGCCTTGCCCTCTTTTTCGATGGAAACCACGTTTCCCTCGCTGTCGAGGGTGACATGAACCTGCACCTTCAGCGTCGTGTGATTCATCGGCATGAGAGTGCTTCGAACCGCGGCATCGCGATCCTTGTCGGTTGGTTCGCCGCCTTTGGAAGCTTGCGCCACTGTTATTCCAGCAGCATCCTGAACACAGTCATAGGTCTTCAGCAATGATGAGACGAGAGTCATGACTCCTCCTCCACGGATTTCAGATTGCGCCCCAACGTGAATCGAGGCGTCGACTTCTTGTCAGAGACGAGGAATTCATCGAGGCTCTCATCATCCGGACGGGGGAATGTGATGACCCCATCACGCATCTTCACACGCCAGAATTTGCGCGTGAATCTGTCGTCCCCACGATTATCCGGATACCTGAAGCAGAAGAACATGTAGCCGAGGTCCAGTTCGCCGTAATCGTCGTAGAACCCCTTGCCTTCGCCGAACGTGCACGGCTCGACATAACCCTGGCACTCGCGCGTGCCTAGGAAGATATCGCGCCGTCCACCGCGTGCGAGAGCTCGCTTTGCAATGTCCAAGTGCTTTGCCGGATTGCGATCGCGTGCAAGGTCTCCGCGATTATCGTTCCATTCAAAATGCGCCTTGACCTGATATCTCACATCCTTGAGATATGTGTAGTACGAGAGGTCATTGCCTCCGCTCATCTTGATAGGGCGAATTCCTTTGCCTTCGGTTTGGATGCGGTTCACAACCCGAACCTCGTCAATGTACCATTCGATGGTCGGCTTCCAGTAGATACTTTCGGTAATTCCACGCAACGCCTGGTACGTAGGCACCTGATAGCTGCTCTTCTCGCCGCCTATGCGCGTTGCCACTTCCGAGAAAAGTGCATACTTGCCCGTGACTTCGTATTCGATTGTTGTATTCATCGGCATCCTTGCCTCCTTTCTTCATCATGCGGCGTACACCGCTATCCATTCATCCCTGATTTCTTCCTCCCTTCTGGGGGGGAATCCTTCAGAAAAAGAGATCCTTCTGCTCAGCATCCGGGACAACACCGAAATTCATGTCGTAGCAGTCATCGGATTCGAGAACATAGAGTTCAAAATCGTCATCGGCGAGCGTTATCAACCCCCTTTCCGTGAGTTTCTTGAAATCTGCATCGAAAAGCTGCACAGTGAAGTCCTGCAGCCTTCTGATGATGCAGACTTTCTCACGAGGATCGTATTCATCGCGAAGCTGCTCGAGCAGCTCGCGGGAATCGGTGCCAGCGCTGGAGCGGTATCGCACAACCACGTTTTTGGTGAGATTGGGAATGACCTGGTACAGTCGGCCGACCGTTCGGAATGATTGGGCGAGGCAATGTACGTATGAGCTCGGACCGTCAGGATGCGTCACGGTGTTGTATTCATAACGCGCAGCCTTGTTGAATCCCAACAGATCATATGCGTTCGCCCCATCGGGCAGCGGATACTTCAGCTCGTTTCCTTCCACCTTGTCCTTGTAAAACGCAGTGTTATACATATCAAGCGCTTCTTTTCCCAGAAAATCGAAATCCGGGTTTTTCGACGCAAGCGGCACGAGAGAATGCATCATGATCTCCTTGCCGCGCTTGATGTCCCGGACAGCGCTCAGCCCTTTCTCGTCGTCATCGGAAACAGGAACGACATACACATTCCGCGGCTTCATGGATTCGCCATTTCGATTGCAACGTCCTGCCGCCTGCACTATGCTTCCCAAACCGGCAGCAGCCCTGACAACCGTGCCGAAGGACACATCGACGCCTGCTTCGATAAGCTGGGTGCTCACACAGATAATCGGTTCGCCGGATGCCGTGGCTGCGCGCACCTCGGCAAGTGCGTCGTTCCTATGGGCGCCGCACATCGAAGTGCTCAGATGAACGAGTGCAAAGCCTTGCGATTGAGCGTCAAGAGATCGAAGCTCCTGCGTCAGTTTCCGAGCCTCGCTCTTGAGGTTTACGACGGCAAGGCAGCTTCCATTCTCCCTTGCTTTGTCAAGCACGAATTGTGCGAGTCCGCCATCGCCCGCAATCGGAAGGGGTCGCTCCTGCGCCACGATGTTGACACGGCGGAAAACGCGGCGCTGTTCCTCGGAAAGAGTGACGAGCTCCGGGTTATCGGCAAGATTGAGTCTGACGGTTTTATCGATGTTTTCAAGTGCAGGCTGTGTTGCGGTGCACAGAACAATCGTCGCTCCAAGAGTTTCGGAAAGAAAATTGACAATCTCTTTGAACAGGTCCAGCGAATGGGAAGGCAACGATTGAATCTCATCGAAGATGATGACGCTATCCGCCATATTATGGAATTTGCGGAGTTTCGTTCCTCTCGAGGCCATGCATGTTTCCAGGAATTGGACCATGGTCGTCACGATGAGCGGCTGCGACCACCGCTCTTGGGACAGCCGACGTCGCGCCTCCTGTTCATCGTCGATCTCGGTGTCATGCGCGGCCTCGCCACGACCAGCATCGGAATAATGCTCAAGAAGCACGGAATCGTCATCACCGAGCCCCAGCACTTCGCGAAATGTCGCGGCTGTCTGACTGGTGATGGAAAGAAACGGAATCACATAGATGATGCGCTTCTTATTCCATTGACGGGCGTGATGCAGAGCGAACCGCAACGAGCTCAGGGTCTTCCCACCGCCGGTAGGCACGCTCAGCCTGTAAATCCCTGTGGGACGCATGGCAGAATCCATGCACTGTCGTGAAATATCAGCCCGAACCGCGTTAATCGGCGTATCAGCGGAAAGCCGTGCGTTATATGTCTCGAATTCATCGATAAGCGCGTTCCAATCTGCCGCGTAATGTGGCACGGCATCAGAATTGCCAAAGCGCGCTGCGTCACAACGATCCGCGTCAACCAGGCAGGAATAGATATACTTTGTCAGCATTCCGAGCGCAAAATCCCTGTTCGCGTGCCTGCCCCTAATGCACTTGTCATAGACTTCACCAAGATTCTTTGAAGCACTGGCACACAGGGAATCGACGTCGAGCCCCAGCTCTTTCACATTCGACTTCACCTCGGCATAGTGGTAATTCCCATCGTCTTTCTCGGATGAGCCCATGTGATTGAAAAAACTGTCCGACCCGCGTTCGTCAATGCAATCGGGAAGGTCGCCGTGATGGCTCGCTATGGCCACCTCCAAAATGTCGCGAGTCAATCGGGAAATGCCCTTATTCACCTTGTCACGCTCAGAATAGGAGGCATCTTCAACAGCGAAAGCGCCCTGATATGCATGTATCACCGAGCCCTTGGCGCCGACGCCATCCAGTAGGTAACGCTGGAAAGCCCCAGTCGCCTTTCCAAGATCATGCAATTCGGCGGCGGCGGATGCCACCGGAGCAAGACCCACGGAATCCGCGAATTCCCGGGCCAGCTTGCCGGCGCCGTCCAGATGGTCACGCAGTGTCTGCCGCTCCTGACCATCTGGACCGTCATACGTGCGAGCGTACTGTTCGCCCATGATCCACCCCCAAAATTCCGAGTACCGTCAATCCCTGCGGACACCGCATCCGGCATTAAGCTAGACGTATCGACGATGCATATCGTCGATGTTGGCGTCCGTTGGTAATTAGAATAGCACAGATTTTCTTTGCTGTCCCTATTACCGAAAAGAATTTTGAAATTCGCTGACGCCATCCGCCAGGAACATATCGTCCCCGGCATACGCACAGGGGCGCAATCGCGCCATCTGCGTGAGTTGAAAAGGTAAGAGTGAGAGCAATGTCTGCACCAAAATCGTTTTTGGTGCAGGCTCTCCTCCATCGTTCTTACAGGTTCCGCAAGCACGATTCGCTTCCCGCAATACGTACCTGGTCCGCAAGCCGTCACACTGTTGCGCAAGAGAGACAAGAAGGGCCCCGACGCGCATCTGCGCATCGGGGCCCTGTTCATCGTCACGCGGCGTCACACGCCGCGGCAATCGTCACGCCGCAACCATCACGCCGCCGCAATCGTCGCGTCACGCGCCGCCTCAGGCCTTCGCGACCTGGACGCCCAGCTCGGACACAGCATCGTCAGCCACGACCGTGACATCATCGGCCAGCGTCTCGGAGGCGATGAGATCGCGGAAACGCTCGAGCTTGGCGGCGTCAGCGGCCGGAGCCGTGAGCGTCAGCGCGATGCGGTCCTTGATCTGCAGGCCCGCGGACTTACGGGCGTCCTGCGTGGCGCGGATCGCGTCGCGCGCATAGCCCTCGGCCAGCAGGTCGTCGTCAAGCGCCTTGTCCAGCAGCACGAAGCCGCCGGTCGGCAGCGCCGAGGAAACGACGTCGTCGGAATCGGACGCGTTCTTCTCCTCCACGCGGTTGATGAGCTCGTACTCGCCGTTTTCGAGCGCCACGTCGCCGTTCGGCGTCTCGCACATCACCACACCGTCGGCCACATGCCACGCGCCGGACTTGGACGCGCGGATGGCGAACTGCACCTGCTTGCCCAGGCGCGGACCGGCCACGCGCGCATTGACGCGCAGCTCGTTGATGACGCGCAGGCCATGGGCGTCGGCGTCCTCGAGGGTTGTGAACTCCACGTCCTTGACGTTGAGCTCGCCGCGCAGCGTGTCGGCGTACGGAGCCACGGCGTCGACGTCCTCCACCACCACGGTGAGCTTGCTCAGCGGCTGGCGCACGCGGATCTTCTCCGCCTTGCGCAGCGAGAGCGTGGCGGACACGATCTCGCGCACCTTCTCCATGGCGTCCACGAGCGCATCATCGGCCTGGAGCGTCTGGCCCAGCTCGGTGGCGGGGGCGTCGGCCGCGCCGTCCTCGGTGAGGAACGGCCAGTCGGCCAGATGCACGGACTCGCCTCCGGTCAGGCCGCGCCACATGGTCTCGGTCTCCATCGGGGCGAGCGGCGCCATCACGCGCCCGAGCACCTCGAGCGCCGTGTACAGCGTGTTGAGGGCGTCCGTGTCGCCGTCGGCGAAGCGCTGGCGGTCGTTGCGGATGTACCAGTTCGTCAGGGTGTCGATGAAATCGCCCACCTCGCCGCATGCCGAGGAGATGTCGAACTCGTCGAGATCCTTCTCCACACCCAGCACGAGCTTGCGCAGGCGCGCGAGCAGGTAGCGGTCCATCTCGGGCAGGCCGGCCACCTCGTCGGCGCGCACATGGCGCGCGTCGTAGCCCTTGCCGCCGTTCGCGGCGTTCGCATACAGCGTGAAGAAGTAGTACGAGCTCCACAGCGGCAGCATGATCTGGCGCACGGTGTCGCGGATGCCGTCGGAGGTCACGATGAGGTTGCCTCCGCGCAGGATCGGCGAGCTCATGAGGAACCAGCGCATGGCGTCGGAGCCAAACTGGTTGAACACGCCGTTGACATCCGGGTAGTTGCGCAGGTGCTTGCTCATCTTCTGGCCGTCGGAGCCCAGCACGATGCCGTGGCAGATGACGTTCTTGAACGCGGGCTTGTCGAACAGCGCCGTGGCCATGATGTGCAGAGTGTAGAACCAGCCGCGCGTCTGGCCGATGTACTCGACCACGTAGTCGCACGGGAAGTGCTGTTCGAAGTACTCCTTGTTCTCGAACGGGTAGTGGAACTGGGCGAACGGCATGGAGCCGGACTCGAACCAGCAGTCGAGGACGTCGGTGATGCGGTGCATCTGGCTCTTGCCGGTCGGATCGTCCGGGTTCGGGCGCGTCAGGCGGTCGATGTACGGGCGGTGCATGTTGATCTCGCCCTTGTCATCGCGCGGATAGTCGCCGAAATCGGCCTTGAGCTCGTCCAGCGAGCCGTACACGTCGACGCGCGGATACTTCGGGTCGTCGCTCACCCACACGGGGATCGGGCTGCCCCAGAAGCGGTTGCGGCTGATGGACCAGTCGCGCGCGTTCTCGAGCCACTTGCCGAACTGGCCGTCCTTGACGTTGGACGGGATCCAGTTGATCTCCTGGTTGTGCTCGAGCAGGCGGTCCTTGATCTTCGTGACCGACACGAACCAACTCGACACCGGCTTGTAGATCAGCGGCGTGCCGCAGCGCCAGCAGTGCGGGTAGCTGTGCACGTAGCTCTTCTCCTGGAAGAGCAGGGCGCGGCAGTCCTCGGGAATCGACGCGAGCGCGCCGGTGCCGTTGCGAAGGTCGCGCAGCACGGACTTGGAGGCGTCGAACACGTACTGGCCCTCGTATTCGGGGCATTCCGCGGTGAAGACGCAGCCTTCGTCGAGGTAGTCGACGCTCTTGATGCCCTTGGCGTTGAGCGTCGCCATATCGTCCTCGCCATAGGGCGCCTGATGCACGATTCCCGTACCCTCGACGGTGTCGACGTAGTCGGCCGTGTAAATCGTGAAGGCGTGCGGACCGGGCGTGGCGCCCTCGGCCAGCTGCGCGTCGGAGGCGTAGTACGGGAACACCGGCCAGTACGTGCGGCCCTCGAGCTCGGAGCCCTTGAGCTCGCGCACGACGGCGTAGTTCTCGCCGAGTTCCTTGGAGAAGGCCTCGAGGCGCGGCTTGCCGATGTAGAAGCGCTTGCCGGCGAACTTGCCCTCGGTGGGCTCGACCTCGACGTAGTCGATGTCGGCGCCGACCACGATGGCGAGGTTGCCGGGAACGGTCCACGGCGTGGTGGTCCAGAACACGATGTACGCGTCCTCGTCGCGCAGCTTGACGGCCACGGAGATGGAGGTGTCCTGGCGGTCCTGGTACACGTCGGCGTCCATGCGCAGCTCGTGGTTGCTCAGCGGGGTGCGGTCCTTCGGGCAGTACGGCAGCACGCGGTAGCCCTTGTAGGCCAGGCCCTTCTCGTACAGCTGCTTGAAGGCCCACATCACGGATTCCATGTAGGTGGTGTTGAGGGTCTTGTAGCCGTTGTCGAAGTCCACCCAGCGGCCCTGGCGGTGCACGTACTCGCGCCACTCGTTGGTGTACTTGAGCACGGAGGCGCGGCAGGCGTCGTTGAACTTCGCGATGCCCATTTTCTTGATGTCGTCGACGGAGTCGATGCCGAGTTCCTTCTGCGCCTCGAGCTCTGCGGGCAGGCCGTGCGTGTCCCAGCCGAACACGCGGTTGACCTTGCGGCCCTTCATGGTCTGGTAGCGCGGGATGACGTCCTTGGCGTAGCCGGTCAGCAGGTGGCCGTAGTGCGGCAGGCCGTTGGCGAACGGCGGGCCGTCGAAGAACACGAATTCGTTCTGGGAGTGGTCGCCGGTCTCACGGCGGTCCACGGACTTCTTGAACGTGTCGTCGGCATCCCAGTACCGGAGGACCTTCTCCTCCATGTCAGGGAAGCTCGGGTTCGGGGCGACGCTGGCGCCCTCCTGCCCGAGGGATGCCTTGGGATACACGTGATCGGTGGTTTCGCTCACTTAAATCTCCTCGACTGGCTGGTTGACATTGCCACGAGGACGACTTGGGCCTGGGCCCGCGCCGCGGTACCACCTCGCTTGCCGTGCCGCCGCCGGGCTGGCTCGGGTTCGACCGATGCCGCCGGGTGCGTGCGCGACCGCTTGCGTCCGGCTGTGTCGGGCCGGTCCCGTCGGTTCTACTGGGGTTCCGCAACGATTTACGGATTCCGTTCTTCCGAAGGCTCCCCGCTGATAACGGATCGTTGCCTTTTACAGGCGTCATGATACCACCGCCGGCGGGACTATGCCCCCGGCCGATTGCGAATCGGCCGGCGTGGAGCGGCGGCGGAGCCTGAAATCGTCCAAAGTGGGTGCCGCCACACCCGCCCAACGCCATTTCGCCAGGGAAATCATCGAAAACCAACCCCAAACCGCCCAAAGTGGGTGCCGCCACACCCGCCGAACGCCATTTCGGCCACTCAGACGACCCCAAACCCACCGAAACCGCCCAAAGTGGGTGCCACAACACCCGCCGAAGCCCATCCCGCCGGGAAAATCGTCGGAAACCTACCCCAAACCGCCCAAAGTGGGTGCCACAACACCCGCCCAACGCCATCCCGCCGGGAAAACCGTCGAAAACCTACCCCAAACCGCCCAAAGTGGGTGCCACAACACCCGCCCAACGCCATCCCGCCGGGAAAACCGTCGAAAACCTACCCCAAACCGCCCAAAGTGGGTGCCACAACACCCGCCCAACGCCATCCCGCCGGGAAAACCGTCGAAAACCTACCCCAAACCGCCCAAAGTGGGCGCCACAACACCCGCCGAAGCCCATCCCGGCCACCCAAACGACCCCAAACCCACCGAAACCGCCCAAAGTGGGCGCCGCCACACCCGCCCAACGCCATTTCACCGGGAAAATCGTCGAAAACCAACCCGAAACCGCCCAAAGTGGGCGCCACAACACCCGCCGAAGCCCATCCCACCGGGAAAATCGTCGAAAACCAACCCCAAACCGCACAAAGTGGGTGCCACAACACCCGCCCAACGCCATTTCGGCCACCCAAACGACCCTCTCCAACAACGGTGGTACGGCTTTCGGACGGAAACAGGCCCTCGGAAGGCCGGCATCATCAAATTATGTACGCAACCCGCACCACTGTTCCGGGGGATTCGCCATCGTTCCGCGGGGCCCGCACGGCAGTCGTCAATGCAGGCGTCAATGCAGGCGTCAATGCAGGCGTCAATGCAGGCGTCAATGCAGGCGTCGGGGCGGGCGCGAGATACGCGAGATGTCCGCGAAGCGCGACATCATGGCACCACAATCGCCGCAGGCATCACGATCGAAGGAGGACACATGACAGACGACACGAACACCAACCCCGACACCAACCCCGACACGAACCCCAGCACCACCACCGTCACCCCCGACGACATCTCGCGCTACTCGCTCGCCTTCGAATCCGACCGCGCCAACCGCGTCGCCGCGAACGCCGCGGTCAGCAACGGCGTGCTCGCCGCGGCGACGAGCTATCGCGGCGTGCGCGACCTTCCGCGCGACTTCAACGTCCAGCTCAAGCAGGGCTCGATCACGAACCAGCGCCGCTCCGGCCGCTGCTGGATGTTCGCATCCCTCAACACACTGCGCTACGAGGTGATGCATCGCTGGAACCTCGACGATTTCGAGTTCTCCGAGAACTACCTGTTCTTCTGGGACAAGATCGAGAAGGCGAACGTCTACCTCGAGAACGTGCTCGCCACGCTTGACGAGCCCACCGACAGCCGCACCTTCGAGGCGATCAACGAGGGCCCGGTGGACGACGGCGGCTGGTGGCAGATGTTCGTGAACCTGGCCGACAAGTACGGCCTCGTGCCGAAAAGCGCGTACCCGGAGTCCGCGAATTCCATGGATTCCGACGCCTTCGTGCAGTACCTCAACACGGTGCTGCGCGGTTTCGCCGCCCGCCTGCGCGAGGCGCACGCCCAGGGCGCGGATATGGCGCGGCTTCGCCAGATGAAGGACGATGACATGGCCGTGGTGTATCGCATGACGGCGATCGCGCTGGGCGAGCCGCCGACGCATTTCGAGTTCACGGCGCGCACGAAGGGCGATGCCGACGATGGCGAGGCGGCGGAGGACGCCGAGAAGAACGGCGGCGAGAAGAAGGCCGACGATTCCGCCGACGCCGGCGCGGACGCCGCGAGCGCCGACGATTCCGCCGCCCCCGCCCCGAAGGACGGCACCGAGAACTACGACGGCACCGACCGCAGCGGAATCATCCACGAGGAATCCATCACGCCGCTGGAATTCATGCACAAGTACGTGCCGGTGAGCCCCGACGATTTCGTGACGCTGTGCAACGCGCCGATGGATTGCACGCCCTTCGGCAAGCGCTACGCGATCAAGTGGTCGACGAACGTGGCGGGCACGGAGCAGATGACCTTCGTCAACGTGCCGATGGACACGCTGCGCGACGCTGCGGTGCGCCAGCTGAAGGCGGGCCATCCGCTGTGGTTCGCATGCGACTGCATGCAGTTCGCGTTGCGCGGCAAAGGCATCTTCGACCCTGCCACGGTGCGCGTGGATGAGCTGTTCGGCATCGAGCTGCCGTATGAGAAGGGCGAGGCCATCGAATACGGCGACGCGCCGTCGAACCACGCCATGACGCTCACGGGCGTGAACCTCGATGCCGACGGCCGCCCCAACCGCTGGAAGGTCGAGAACAGCTGGGGCAAAACCGCCGGCGAGGACGGCTATTTCGTGGCATCGAACGATTGGTTCGACCGCTACGTGACCGAACTCGTGGTGCGCACGGATCTTCTGGACGACGCCACGCGCGCGATCCTCGGCACGCCGGCGGTCGAGGTGGAGCCGTGGGAGCCGCTTACGCGTCCGTGCGAGTGAGCCGCGCATACTCGGCGAGCATCCACTCGCCCATGCGCGAACCGTCCTCGCCGAAGATCATGGTCAGCGAGTTGACGGGGGCGGCACGCAGGAACAGGAGCATCGTCGGATCGTCGGGCAGGGCCGGGAACTCGCCGGCCTCGCATCGGCGTCGCAGCGCGGCGACCACCTGTGCGCCCACCGGGTCGTCGCTCCATTCCTCGAAGGTGCTCCACCCGTCGAGCCGGGCGGCGAGCCCGTCGCCGTCGAGGCGCATGGGAATGCTCGCCGCGATGCGGCGGCTGGATTCGCCGACCTGGACGCGGTACTCCCCCGCCTCCAGGTGCCACGCGTGGTACCGCTCGGACCAGTAGGAGAAGGCGCGGGCGTCAAGGTCGATGACGACCTGCGCCGCGCCATGGGCTGGCACGGCCACCTTCGCGAAACCCTTGAGCTCGTGCGCGGGGCGCGCCACGGGGCTATCGGACGGCGGCGCCACATACACCTGCACAACATCCGCGCCATCGCGGTCGGACAGGTTGCGCACGATGGCGCTCACGCGCACGATGGAGGTGCCATACGATTCCGCAGCGCCTGCACCCGCGCCGGTACCCGCACCTGCACCGTTGCCCTCACCATCACCGGCACCGCCGCCATCCAGGCGCTCGACGCGGATATCCGCCAGCTCGAACCGCGAATAGCCCAGACCGTAGCCGAACTCGTAGGCGACGGGCACACCGGCCGTATCGTAATGCCGGTAGCCCACGAACACGCCTTCGCCGTAGTCCACATGGCCTTCCTCGCCGGTCCAGCGGCCGCCGCCGACGATCATCGTGGGGTCGTCGGCGATGCCCATCGGAATGCTCTGCGCCAAGCGGCCCGAGGGGTTCACGTCGCCGAACAGCACGTCGGCGACGGCCTCGCCGCCCGCCTGGCCGGGAAGCCATGTCTCGAGAATGGCGCGGGCGTCATTGCGCCACGGCGCGACGGAGACAACCGATCCGTTCGCCAGTACCACGACGGTGTTGGGATTGGCCCGTGCCACGGCGTGCAGGAGCTCAATCTGGTCTGCGGGAAGGTCGATGGCGGTGCGGTCGAATCCCTCCGATTCCGCTGATTCCGGCAGACCGAGGAAGAGCAGCGCCACGTCGGCGCCACGTGCTGCGGCCACCGCCTCGTCGCGCAGACGCGCTGCGGCGCCCGCATTCGCCTCGCCATCACCCGCGACGCCGCCGTCCGCGCCCGCGTTCGCACCATCGTTCGCGCCATCGTCGAGTACGAAACCCGGTGCGAAGGCCGCCTCGATGCCACGTTCGCGCAATGCGTCGAGGAAACTCGAGACGTGCGTGGGATTGATATGCGACGATCCGCCGCCCTGGTACCGCGGGGAGCGCGCGAACTCGCCGATCACCGCCAGACGCCGCCCACCGGCGCGCGGATCGAGCGGCAGAAGGCCGTCGTCGTTCTTGAGCAGCACCATCGACTCGGCCGCGGCATGGCGCGCGATGGCGTGATGGATGGCGCAATCATATCGGTACCCGGCACCGCCCGCCGTCTGCGAAGCCTGCCCGCGCCCCGCCGCCGCGCGCCCGGCCCGCGCCGCCCACTCCAGCGCGGGCCGCGCCTTGTCAGCCAGCCGCAGCACTCCCCCGGCCATCGCATCGAGCTGCGGGCGCGCCACGCGTCCGTCTCGCGCGGCCTCGGCCACGCGCGAATCCGTTCCGCTTGGCGGCATCTCGAGGTTCAGTCCCGCGTTGACGGAGGCCACGCGGTCATGGCACGCGCCCCAGTCCGACATAACCAGCCCCTCGAAACCCCACTCCCCGCGCAAGATGTCGGTGAGCAGCGCCTTGTTCTGTGCGCCGAACGCGCCGTTCACACGGTTGTAGCAGCACATGACGGCCCACGGATGGCAGCGACGCACCACGTATTCGAAGGCGGGAAGGTAAATCTCGCGCAGCGCGCGCTCGCTCAGGCGCGCGTCGACGCGCAGACGGTCGGTTTCCTGGCTGTTGACGGCGAAATGCTTGAGCGTGGCACCCACGCCGCGCGTCTGGAGCCCGTCCACCAGCCCCGCCGCCTCGTGCCCGGCGAGGAACGGGTCCTCCGACCAGTATTCGAAGCAACGCCCGCCCAGCGGATTGCGCTTGATGTTGATGGCGGGCCCGAGCACGAGCGACACGCCCTCCTGCAGGCATTCCTCGGCCAGCGCGTCGCCCACGGTGCGCGCGAGCGCCGGGTCCCACGAACTGGCGAGCGTCGCGGCCGGAGGGAAGCAGGTGGCGGGGACGGCGCCGGTGCCGTCGAGGTCCTTGCGCAGCCCGTGCGGCCCGTCGCACATCGTGATGCCGGGGATGCCGAGGCGCGCGACGCCCTGCGTATGCCATGCGTCGCCGCCCGACGTCAGCGACGCCGCCTCATCCACGGTGAGCTGCGGAAGAAGGCTTTCATACGATGCCCTCGCCCCGGTCGGTGCTGCGGCCTGTGCCGTTGGCGTTGCGGACGTTGTGGTCGGCGCCGTGCCGGCCGCGCGGACGGTTTGGGACGATTGCGGATTCCAAGACGGTTGCGGATTCCGGGATGCTGACATGTCCATGGCTCCTCCTGCCCTTGCGCGGCTTCCTCGCCGCCGGTTATGCCCACACCCAGCCTAATGCACCGGCCGTTCATCGTGCGCAGACGCTCGCACCGAACGACCCCGGCCCTTGAAAACCACCCCCAGCCAAGGCCAAGGCCGTTCGGCGCACGCATTCGCTCACACCGAACGGCCCCGCCCTCATCAGGCAGCGTGCCCTACGCCGCCTTCTCCTGATCCGCGCCGACGCCCGCACCGGACGCGACCGCATCGGCCATCGCACCGGCGGCGTCGAGGTCGCCGCGCATGACGGCCTCGTGCTCGCGAGCCGCCACCTCGGGGGTGTCCATATCGGCCGCGTGCATCTTCTTGGCCGCGGCGATCATGAGCTTGATGCGGTTGAGCTGGTTGGCCTCGGACGAACCCGGGTCGTAGTCGATCGACACGATGTTCGCGTTCGGATACTGACGGCGGATCTCATGGAACATGCCGCGCCCCGTCACGTGGTTGGGCAGGCATGCGAACGGCTGCGCGCACACCACGTTCGGCGTGCCGGACTCGATGAGCTCGATGATTTCGCCGGTGAGCAGCCATCCCTCGCCCGCCTGCACGCCGAGCGACGTCACCTGCTGCGCGCGCCGAATGAGCTCGGGCAGCGGCAGGTCGGGCTCGAAGCGCTCCGATGCGGCGAAGGCGTCGTTCATCGGCTTCTCGTACTTCTCCACGCACCAGCGCAGCACGCCCTTGCCGAAGCGGTTGCCGCCGGTTCCCAAGATGCGCTTGTTCCACTCGGTGGTGTAGAAGTTCTGCGTCATGAACTCCATCATGCCGGGCACGACGGCCTCGCATCCCTGGGATTCGATGACGTCCACCACATGGTTGTTGGCGTCCGGATGGTATTTGACGAGGATCTCGCCCACCACGCCCACGCGCGGCTTGCGCGGGATGTCGCGCAGCGGCAGCGTGTCGAAGCTGCGCACGATGTCATGCACGAGGCGGTCGTAATGGTACGTGCCGTGGCCGAACCACTCCCTGCCGTGCTTGGTATGTCCGTGGTTCTCGATGGTTTCGCGGATCACGACGTTCCACTTGCGGTGCAGCTCGTTCGCCGCCCCGCGCGTCTTCTCGTACGGACGCACGCGGTTGACGCATTTGAGCAGCACGTCGCCGAGCACAAGGGCCTTGACGGCGCGGTGCACGAGCGGCAGCGTGATCTGGAAGCCGGGGTTCGACTCGATGCCCTGCGTCGACAGCGCGATGACTGGGATCTGCGGGTAGCCGGCGTCCACAAGCGCCTTGCGGATGAGGCCGTAGTAGTTCGTCGCACGGCACATGCCGCCGGTCTGCGTGATGATAAGCGCCGTGTGGTCCGGGTCGTACTTGCCCTGGATGATGGCGTTGACGAGTTGCCCGATGACGATGATCGACGGGTAGCACGCGTCGTTGTTCACGTACTTGAGGCCGCATTCGATGTCCTCGTGCGAAGCATGGCGCAGGATGTCGGTTTTGTACCCGCCGGAGCGGAACACGGATTCGAGCAGCTCGAAGTGGAACGGGCTCATCTGCGGGCCGACGATGGTGTAGTTCCTCTTCATCTCCTTGGTGAAGACGCGCTTGTGCGCGTACTTCGACAGGCGGGAGCTGGTATGCGCGCTCTCCTCGCCGGACGATGCGCCGGCGGCACCGCCCGTGCCGGCGGCGGTGTTCGTCTCGATGGCTGCGCGCGCCACGACGCTGTCGGTGGCGGCGGCCGCCTGGCGGGCACGGCGGCGCGCCTCGTCCTTGGTCACGATGGCGTCGCCGAGGCGCACGGTGCCGGTTTTGCGGAATCCGTCGGAGGCGGCGGCCGCCGGCGAGACGCGCAGCTGCTTCGACGATTCGCGGGAGGCCGCGAAAACACCGGCTGCATCGGACGCACCGGTGCCATCGGACGCAGCGGCATCATCGTGCGCCTTCGCGCCCGCAGCGGCACCAGCCGCAGCCGCTCCCGCGGCCTCGCGGCGCCTCTCCGCCTCGCGCTCCTCCACCGCGGCCTTGAGCGAACGCAGTCGGATCTTCGCGGCGCCGAGGTTGCTCACCTCGTCGATCTTGAGAACCGTGTACACGTCGTCCTTCTCGGCAAGCACCTCCTGCACCTGGTCGGTGGTTATGGCGTCGAGGCCGCATCCGAAGGAGTTGAGCTGCACGAGCTCGAGGCCCGGGTACTCGGAGACGAAACGCGCGGCCGCGTACAGGCGGGCATGGTACGCCCACTGGTTGCGCACGCGCAGCGGCTCCTCCACCTCGCCGCGTCCGTCGAGCAGCACCTCCTGGCTCGAGGCGTGGCTTTTCCCGGTGGCGTCCACAAGGCGGCGCACCGGCGCCATGGCACCTGTCACATACGGGTTGAAGCCATCGTCGACCTTGCGGAAGCCCTCGGCGTCCTTCGCGCCGGGGCGCACCTCCTTGGCGCCGACGAACGGCGTGAGGTTGAGCTTGCGGCCGGGCTCGAGCCACGAGACCGCGTCCTCCGAAAGAACCACCATGCCCAGCGTGTTGATGGCCTCGGGGATGCCGTGGTTGATCTCGGGGTCCACGTGGTAGGGTCGGCCGGCCAGCACGATGCCGCGGCAATCGTGCTCCTTCATGTACGCGAGCGCGCGCAGGCCCTCCTGCTGCACGTCGTGCTTGAAGATCTTGTCCTCCGCGTATGCGGCGGCCACGGCCTTGCGGGCCTCCTCGGGGGTGACGTTCGCCCAGGCGAACTCCTCCACGATGCGCTCGACCATGAGCTCGTGGTTGGCGAGGTTGAAGTACGGGTGCATATAGCGGATGCCCGGCTGGTGCAACTCGGCCATGTTCGCCCCGATGACGCCCGGGTAGTTCGCCACGATGGGGCAGTTGAAGCGGTTGTCCATGCCCTCGACGTCCAGGTCCTCGAAGTGGACGCACGGGTAGAAGATGGTCTTGTAGCCCTTCTCGAGAAGGTCCTTGATATGCCCGTGCGCGAGCTTGGCCGGGTAGCAGATGTTCTCGGAGGCGATGGAGTCGATGCCTTTCTCGAACAGCTCGTGGTTGGAGCGCCCGGAGATGCCGACGCGGAAGCCGAGGTTCGTGAGCAGCGTGAACCAGAACGGGTAGTTCTCGTACATGTTGAGCACGCGCGGGATGCCGATCTCGCCGCGCGTGGCGGCCTTCTCGGTCAGGCGGCGGTAGGCGAAGGCGCGGCGGTACTTGTAGTCGTACAGGTTCGGCAGCGTCGACTTCTTCTTGGTGCGGTCGCCGCCGCGCTCGCAGCGGTTGCCGGTCACGTAGCGCGAGCCGTCCTGGAAGGTGGTGATGGTGAGCTTGCAGTGGTTCTGGCACAGCTTGCACTGGTCGCGCGAGGTGGTCATGCTCAGGTGGTCGAGCGCCTCGCCGTGCACGAGGGTGCTTTCCTCGCCGTCCTCGTAGTGCATGCGTGCGGTGAGGGCCGCGCCGTAAGCGCCCATAAGGCCTGCGATATTCGGGCGCGTGACCTTGCGGTCGGTCAGCAGTTCGAAGGCGCGCAGCACGGCGTCGTTGAGGAACGTGCCGCCCTGCACCACGATGGTGTCGCCCAGGTCTCCGGCGTCGCGCAGCTTGATGACCTTGTACAGCGCGTTGCGCACGACGGAGTAGCACAGGCCGGCCGCGATGTCCTCGATGGTGGCGCCTTCCTTCTGCGCCTGCTTGACCGAGGAGTTCATGAACACGGTGCAGCGCGAACCCAGGTCGACGGGGCGCGTGGAGTTGAGCGCGGCCTTCGTGAAGTCCTGGATCGTCAGGCCCATGCTCGTGGCGAAGGTCTGGAGGAACGACCCGCAGCCCGAGGAGCACGCCTCGTTGACGGAGATCGATTCGATGACGCCGTTCGTGATGGCCAGGTATTTCATGTCCTGGCCGCCGATGTCGATGACGGAAGTCACGCCGGGGCTGATGAGCTCGGCGCCGCGGTAGTGGGCCATGGTCTCCACCACGCCTTCGTCGACGTGCAGGCCTGCGGTGATAAGGCCCTCGCCGTAGCCGGTGGCGCAGGAGCGCGCGATATAGGCTCCCTCGGGCAGCTCGGCCTCGATTTTCCGCACGATGTCGGCGGCGGCAAGCAGGGGACTTCCCTGGTTCGTGCCGTAGCTGGACCAGACGATTTCGCGGTCGTCGTTGACAAGCGTGGCCTTGATGGTGGTCGATCCGGCGTCGATGCCGAGGAACAGCGGCCCCGTGACGCCGTCGAGCGTGCGCTGGACGATGAGCTCGCGGTGGTGGCGCTCGTTGAACTCGTCGCGCTCCTTCTGGTTCTTGAACAGGGGACGCATGGTTTTCGTCGTGGCCGTGACATGGCGCAGATGGTCGAGCTGGCGCAGCAGTTCGTCGATCGTGCGCGGCTGGAGGCGGCCGTAGGCGGCGGCACTCTCGTCTGCGGAATCGCCGCCGCGCACGGCGCTGACGGACTCCTCCACCGACATGTCGACGGAGCTGGGCGCGGATTCGTTCTGCGCGTCGAGCTCCACCTCGTCGTCGCTGACGATGGCCGCGCCGTACGCCACGTACAGATGCGCATTGACGGGCGTGATGTACTGGCTCACCTTGCCCTCGAGCGTGCGGTGGAAGGCCTCGCGCAGCTCGGACATGAAGAACAGCGGGCCGCCGAGGAACACCACGTTGCCCTTGACGGGGCGACCGCAGGCCAGGCCGGCGATGGTCTGGGTGGAGACGGCCTGGAAGATGGAGGCGGCCAGGTCGGGCTTGGCCGCGCCGTCGTTGATAAGCGGCTGGAGGTCGGATTTGGCGAACACGCCGCAACGCGAGGCGATCGGGTACAGCGTGGTGTGGCTTTTCGCCATCTCGTTCAGACCCTCGGCGTCCGTGCCCAGCAGCGTGGCCATCTGGTCGATGAAGGCACCGGTGCCGCCGGCGCACGAGCCATTCATGCGCTGCTCGGGCGTGGGCTTGAGATACGTGATCTTCGCGTCCTCGCCGCCGAGCTCGATGATGACGTCGGCCTCGGGGTAGGCGTCGTCGATGGCGTCGGTTTCGGCGATGACCTCCTGCACGAAGGGCACGCGCAGGCTGTCGGCCAGGCCCAGGCCACCCGAGCCGGTGATGGCGAGGCGCACGGGCTCGTCCGCCAGGCCCTGCTTTGCGAGGGCCTGGCGGATGTCTTTGAGAAGGCCCGCGGCCGTCGCGCGCACATTGGCGTGGTGGCGGCGGTAGTCGGAGAACAGAACGCGGCCGTCGCCCGCGGTCAGCGGACGGGCGGGCGGTGCGGGGCGTTCCACCGTCGAGTCGAGGACGACGGCCTTGACGGTGGTGGAACCCACATCGAGACCGATGCGGATGCGGGGCGAAGCGGCCCCGGCGGGCGTATGCGGCGTAGACGTCACGAAATCCTCCTTGCGGGGCGCGCGAGCGTACGCGGGCACACGCAATCCCGTCGACGTTCCGGCACACCCCCTCTATGTTCTGGTAGGGAGTCTACTCACCGGTCTGCCCGATGGATATCGTCATCGGCGCCGCTTCGCGGCGGTTTCCCCCACGACGTAATCGTTGATCTCCGGAACCATTCGCCGCATCGCCGCGCCAGCATGCGCCGCACCGCCGCGCCGAATACGGCGACGCCGCCGGCCCGGAACCGGCGGCGTCATTCGCAAGCCCTTGCAGGGCCTGCGTCAGCCGCGCTTCGTCAGCTGGTAGTACGACGGCAGGCCCATGTAGTTGAACACCACATCCTGCATGGCCGTGCTCGAGCCCGCGTTCACGTTCATGTCCCACAGCGGGATCACGGGAAGGTCCTTGAGCAGCTGGCGCTCGGCGTCCTGGTAGATCGACACGGCCTTGTCGAGGTCGGTTTCCTTCGCCGCCTCGTCCATATACGAGTCGAAGGCCTCGCTTTTGTAATCGCCGTTGTTCAGGCCCTTGCCGTCGGCATAGGCGGAATCATAGCCCTGCGCCAGATAGCCCTCGGGATGCGGGTAGTCGGACTGGATGCCGGAGCGGAAGGCCGCGCCGATGGTCCGCTCGTTCACCTCGGTGCTGAACTCCTTGCTCGTCGGCAGGCTCAGCCCCTGCGCGTCGATGCCGAGCGCATTCGAGATGGAGTTCGCCACGGCGTCCACCCACGTCTTGTTGTCGCCGTCGGCGTTGTACGCGATGGAGAAGGTGCCGCTCCACGGCGAGATGGCGTCGGCCTGCGCCCACAGCTGCTTGGCGCGGTCGGCATCGTAGCTCAGCACCTTGTCGGAGTCGATGTCGGTCGAGTAGCCGGCGATGGACGGCGCGAGGAAGTCGGTTGCCGGCGTGGCGCCGTTCGAGAGGATCTTCGTGCAGATGCCCTCGCGGTCGATGGCCAGGGAGATGGCCTCGCGGCGCAGCGTGCCCTCCTCGCCCTGGAAATGCTCGAGGTTCTGCGGAATCGTGATGGACTTGAAGGCCGGGCCCGTCTGCGAATACGCCTCGATCTGCGAGTCGCTCTGGTACGTCGGCAGCGCGGACGACGGGATCTGGTCGAGGATGTCGAGGTTGCCGGCCTGCAGGTCGGCGTAGGCGGTGTCGAGGTCGCTGTAGACGCGGAAGCTGATGCCACCGTTCTGCGCGGCGCGGGGCCCGGTGTACGAGGCGCTGCGGCGCAGCTCGATGCTGTCGTTGACGGTCCACGATTCGAGGGTGTAGGGGCCGTTGCCGATCGGCTTCTTGCCGAAGGCGTCCATGTCATCGTAGGCGACGGACGGCAGCGGCAGGAACGCCACGTCGCCCACCTTGTACGGGAACGAGGAGTCGGGCGCGTTCAGCGTCACCTTGAGCGTGGTGTCGTCCACTGCCTCGAGGCCCGACAGCTGCGCGTCGGGATCGCCGTTCGGGTCCTGCACGTCGTCGTAGCCCTTGATGGTGGCGAAGATGGCGGCGCCGAGCTGGCCGTTGGCGGCGTTCGCGGCGTACGACCAGGCGCGGGCGTAGCTTTCGGCGGTCACGGCCTCGCCGTTGGAGAAGGTCAGGCCGCTTTTGAGCTTGACCGTGTACTCGGAGGCGTCGTCGTTCGGAGTGATGGACTCGGCGTCGTCATATTCGAGGCCGCCGTCGGAGGAGAAGGTGACGAGGCCGTCGAAAACCTGCGTGATGACCTTCCAGCCGGCTGTGTCGGCCACGTTGCCCGGAAGGAGCTCGCCGGTCGGCTCGACGGCGTTGACGCTGATGATGGCGTTGGGGTCGCTGCCTTCCGACGAACTGCCGCCGGCGGCGGAACCGCAGGCGCTCAGCGGCAGCACTGCGAGAACGGCGGCGAGCGCCGCTGCGATGACGGTGAGAACGCGCCGGCGGGCGCGTGTCGTTTTCCTGCGGATCATGGTCCCTCTTCTCTGGGTTCTGGGTCTGGGTCTGGGTCTGGGTCTGTGTTCTGGGGCTCTGAGCTCTGGGGTCTGGGATCGAGACTCCGGGCTTGGCGTTCCGTGTTCTGGTTCTGTGTTCCGGTGTTTCCGCCCGGCGCGGCGTTCCGCGACGGGCTCCATCCTAACGTGCCGTGCGGAAACCCCGCGTTATATCGCGCCGTGGGCGAAATAACGAAATATCATGGATGGAATAGGAACACGCCGCGACGTATTCGATGTGTCGCATCCGACATGACGCATCCGAGGCGTATCGCGCGCCATGACAAGGAACGCCCTGTCCGCGGGAAGGGACGGGCGAAAGGAGAACGATGGCTTCCAGAAACACCGGTCTGAAAATCGTGCTGGGCGTCCTGTGCGCCCTGTGCCTGCTGTTCACGCTGTCCTGGTGGATGCCGTACTCATGGGAGACCGTCCCCTTCATGGCAGACATCAGCGCCCTGGCGCCGTGGACGCTGGTGCTCATCATCATCACCTTCGCCATCGCCGCCTACAACCGGCGCGGCATCACATGCATCGTGATGAGCCTGTGCCTCGTGCTGCAGGGCGTGGCCATCTTCCCCTACTTCGGCCACGCGGACACCGAGCTCAGCCCCGCCACGCGCGAGATCATGGCCGACATGTCCACCGACAAGGTGGCCAACCCCAACGACCGCTGCGCGCGCATCATGACGCTGAACGTGGGCCAGGGGCGCGCCGACGTGCATGAGATCGTCCGGACCGTCTCGGAAAAGCGCATCGAGGTGCTTGCGCTGCAGGAAACCACGGAAAGCTTCATCACCGAGCTCGAGAACGCGGGCATCGAAAGCTACCTGCCCAACCACATCGAGTCGGATTCCTCGAGCGGCACGATGAACGCCATCTACACGATGGCCTCGCTCGGCGACCCCTCGCCCACCTCGATCGACTCGTCGGCGTCCGACTTCCCCGCCGCCACCGTGACCTTCACCGGATCGGGAAAATCGTCGAGGATCCGCTTCATCTGCGTGCACACCACGTCGCCCAAGTCCGGATCGTTCTCGCAGTGGGGCCGCGCGCTTGACGAGATCAGCGGATGGTCGGCCCAGCACGCCTCCGACGGCACGGCGTACGTGCTGCTGGGCGATTTCAACGCCACCTCGAGCCAGAAGCATTTCCAGCGCATCCTCGCCCCCGGCTTCCGCGACGCGGCGCGCGTCACGAAATCAGGCATGCAGTTCACGTGGCCTGTCAACGGGCCCCTGCCCTCGCTCGTCACAATCGACCATATCCTCGTCAACAGCGGCGTGCACGTGGGCGATGCCACCACCGTGAAAATCAAGGGCACCGATCACAAGGCCGTGCTCGCCGTGGTGGAGCCGAGCGACATCGACGGCAGCAAGTAACGGACTCGCGCAGTGCGCCACCATGAATAACAATGTGATGGCTTGCGGACACGATCGGAGCATTTTCGGCGCAAAACCGGGGAATTCTGTCCGGAATCCATCACATTGTTCTTGAGGAGGGGCGGGCTTTGCTGAGGGACAGGCGCGCACCCGGTTTCGGCGCGCTCAATCTCGGCGAGCCCCTGGCCTCAACGCCTCTCAGCGCTGGGTGCCGGCGTGTTCGGCGCCGGCCTGCTGCTTGTCGCGCGCGGCGTCGAGCTGCGAGCGCACCTCGGACAGCAGCGCCTGCGCGCGGTCCGCGAGCGCCTCGCCGATCTGCCAGTAGCGCAGCGAGTCCTCGAGCGACATGCCGCCGTGCTCGAGTTGCTTGACGATTTTCGCCAGCTGGTCGCGCGCGTCCTCGTAGCTCATGGCGTCGACGCGCGCCTTGTCTTCCTCGGTCATGCCCTTCATGGTCACGGTCTCGCCGTTGTCGGTGGTGTTGGTGCTCATATCTGTCTCCTTGAAAATGAACGATGTCGGATTGACGATTGGATTGTCGAAACGATTGGATTGCCGGTGCGCAGGCGTCTATTCGCCGTCCTGTGCAGAGGCGCCTTCCGCAGGGCCATCCTCCGCAGGATCCCCTGTCGCGGACGCCTGCGCGGCGGGCGCCGTATGCCGCCCGCCCGTTTTCGTGGCGCGGATGGTGCCGCGGCTGACCACAAGCGTGAGCTCGGAGCCATCGGGCACATCGTCGGGGTCTTGCACCACATGCCCGTCGTGGCTTTGCACGATGGCATAGCCGCGTTCGAGCGTGGACTGTGGGCTCAGCGCCCTCAGCGTGGCCTTGTTCTGCTCGATGGCGCCCTGCCCCCAGTCCACGAGCCGGAGCATGGCGTTGCCCAGCCGCTCGCGGTCCATATGCAGCTGCGCCTCCATCGGGTCGAGCATGGTGGCGGGGTTCGTCAGCAGCGGGTTGTGCAGGTAGCCGTCGAGCGTGGTTTCCTGCACCCTGACGATGCGCTCCATGATCACGTCGATGCTGTGGCGCGCCGCGGCGATGGTATCCCACTGCTCGTTGACGTCCGGCACCACGGCCATGGCCGCGCCGGTCGGCGTGGTGGCGCGGTAGTCGGCGGCCAGCTCGATAAGCGTCCAATCGTCCTCATGCCCGATGGCCGAGACGATGGGCGTGCGGCAGGCCGCGGTGGCGCGCACCACGCCCTCGTCGGAGAATCCCAGGAGGTCCTCGAAGCTGCCGCCGCCGCGCGCCACGATGATGACGTCGACGTCCGGATCGGCATCGAGCTCGCGGATGGCGGCGGTCACCTGCTGCGGGCATTCGGGGCCTTGCACCTTGGCGTAGCGCTTCTTGAACCGGATGACGGGCCAGCGCAGCAGGGCATTCTTCTCCACGTCGGTTTCCGCGCGCGACTGCGGCGCGCAGATCAGGCCGATGCAGCGCGGGAACTCCGGCAGCGGCACCTTGTTCTCCGCGTCGAACAGTCCCTCGCCCTTAAGCTTGCGGCGCAGCTGCTCGATACGCGCCGCAAGGTCGCCCTCGCCCAGGCGGTAGACCTCCATGCCCTTGATGGACAGGCGCGTCTCCTTCTGCCAGATGTCGGGCTTTCCATACATCACGATTTTGTCGCCCTGGCGCAGCTGCAAATCGGCGCAGGCATGGGCGAACTCGCCGAATCCGACGACGTTCACCGACACGTCCTCGTCGAGGTCGCGCAGCGTCATGTACACCGAGCCGGCACGGCGCATGGAGATCTCGCCGATCTGCCCGATCACCCAGGACGCGGGCCATTTCTGCACGGTGACGGCGTATTTGTAACTCACGAGGCCGACGGGCCATGGCTCGTCGCGCGTGGTGTCGTGCGCGTACATGGGGACCTCGCGACGGCCCCAATGATCGTAGCGGATGCCGGCGCGCTGCTGCGGGGCCTCGGGCTCCCGCCCGCCCGGCGTGGCGCCGCCGGCGGCGCCGTCCCCGCCGGCTCCCCCGGCGGCGATGATATCGGAAAGATTCATGTCCCTCCCCTGTTCGTGTGGTTCCATTCGTCTGGTTACGTTCATGTGGCCGCGTTCATGTGGTCCGGCTCCTGCGGTCCGGCTCCTGCGATCGTTTCGCGGCATCGCGATCCCGCACTCGTCATGGTGCTCCCATCGTAGCCGATATGGGGCGCCGTTCGCGGGAAGACGAATTCATCATCTGTACATGAACCGTTCACCGTGTATCACGACCACATTCACCTTGCCCGCCTAGCGTCTTGTCCAGGCGGCGATGTTTTCCGTCTTCCCCAACGGCGTCGATCCGCCACCCATCGGAAGAAGTCTCAGGTTAGAGAAGAAAGATCTATGAACACGAATTCCATTCGACGCAAAGTCATGGCCGGCGTGACCGCCTTCATCGCGGGCGCAACCCTCATCGCCAGCGTCCCGGCCGCCTCCGCGACCGAAACCGCTGATGTCCAGACGCTCAGCCAGCACGGCGGCGCGCAGCGCATCGCCAACACCCCGGCGTCGGGCAAGGCCAAGAACGTCATCCTGTTCATCGGCGACGGCATGGGTGACTCCGAGATCACCGTCGCCCGTGATTACCTCTACGGCCCCGGCGGCACGCTCAACGGCATCGACAAGATCGGCCAGCCGGGCGCCACCTCCGCCACCGAGACCGGCGTCGGCCAGTACACCACGTACGCCACGGGCGATGGATCGAGCCGCACCAACCAGGTCACGGCCGTCACCGACTCCGCCGCCTCCGGCTCCGCCTGGGCCACCGGCACCAAGACCTACAACAACGCCGTGTCCGTCAACAACAGCTTCACCCCGCAGATGAACCTCCTCGAGCTGGCCAAGGCCAACGGCAAGGCCACGGGCAACGTGACCACTGCCGAGGTGCAGGACGCCACCCCGGCCGTCATGGAATCCCACTCGACGCAGCGTTCCTGCTACGGCCCGCAGGGCAAGACCGACGGCTCCTCCGATGACTCCGCCGCCCGGTGCGACGCCGAGCAGCTGCTGCAGAACGGCGGCATCGGCTCCATCTCCGAGCAGCTGCTCGACACCCGCGCCGACATCACGCTCGGCGGCGGCAACAAGTACTTCAACCAGACCGCACAGGCGGGCGAGTGGGCCGGAAAGACCCTCAAAGAGCAGGCCACCGAGCGCGGCTACCAGTACTTCGAGGATCCCGCCCAGCTCTCCTCGCTGACCGAAGCGAACCAGGACTCCCCGGTCCTGGGCCTCTTCTCCTCCGGCAACATGCCGACCCAGTACAACGAGTCGAAGGCACTCGACCATGACACGGCCGAGCAGATGGCCCTCGCCGGCCAGCAGGACAGCAACCAGAGCCTCGTGAGCTGCACCACCAACTCCGAGTGGCTCGGCAACAGGGGCGCTTCCCTGTCCGACATGACCTCCAAGGCCATCGACCTGCTCTCCAACAACCAGAACGGCCAGAGCAACGGCTACTTCCTGCAGGTCGAGGGCGCCTCGATCGACAAGCAGGACCACAACGCCAACGCCTGCGGCCAGATCGGCGAAACCGATGACCTTGACAAGGCCGTGGCCACCGCCCTGAGCAAGGTTGACCTGTCCGACACGCTCATCATCGTGACCGCCGATCACGCCCACACCAGCCAGATCGTGTCCTGGCCGTCCTACTACGGCCTGACCACCCCGCTGCGCGCCAAGGACGGCTCCGCCCTGTACGTGTTCTACGGCACCTCCTCCTCCCAGATGGACAACGGCGGCTCCATGAGCCACACCGGAACCCAGCTGCGCATCGCCGCCTCCGGCCCCGGCGCCTCCCGTGTGGACGGCCTGACGGACCAGACCGACAACTTCTTCACGATTGCCAAGACGCTGGGTCTCGCTTCGAGCACCAGCGAGATCAACGCCCTGTCGGATAACGCCGACGTCAGCGTCGAGAAGGCCTCCGACGGCGCCTACACCGCCGACCTGACCGCCTTCAACGGCGACGCCTCCGTGTCCTACTCGCTCGTCGACACCGCCACCGGCCAGACGGTCGCCTCGCAGGACGGCTGCACGGTGGACAACGGCCACCAGGGCGTCTGCGGCGTCCGCGTGCGCACCACGCAGACCACCCCGATCTCCTTCTCCGCCGACACCATCAAGGACGGCTCCACCTACCGCCTCACGGTGAAGGGCAAGCAGTCCGGCAAGCAGGTCGTCAAGGAGTTCACGGCCGGCGCCACCAATAGCGCCGACACCACCGCCGACGGCACGATCGAGGTCCCGACCACGGACGTCACCGAGGCCCAGGCCGCTGCCGCCGAACAGAAGGAAGCCCTCGCCAAGACAGGCATCGCCATCATCATGCTCGCCCTTCTCGCCGCCGTCATCGCCGGCGCCTCGTGCGCGCTGCGCCGCTCGCGCAACGGCGTCGAGACCTCCGGCGACGGCGAGTGAGACCGGACGCCGGACGCCGATGACCCGCCGGTGGGATCCGGCCCCGCACGGTGACACGACACGCCGAGCGGAGCCGCCGTCCATCCCCCTCGCCGCAGCCATCGGATCCGCACAGCAGGCCCTCCCCCTCACGGGGAGGGCCTGCCATATACGCGACCTCGCGCTCCGCTCCACGCCGCCACGCCCCCACGCCGCCACGCCGCCACGGCGACGGCCGGAAGACGCCTCGAGCTTTCACAAAATGTTTTCCAATAATACGGTGGGTTACCTGTCTCGAGCCGCCAGTTTCCAGTAGAATCGGGAAATAGAGGTGGTTTCAATGGCGATACTCTCCCCAGAAAGAACGTATATAAGACCTGCCGCCGTGGCAGGCAGCTTTTACCCGGCCGACCGCTTCGTCCTGCGCGAAAGGGTGCAGCGCGAGATCAGGTCGGCATCCCCGGCCGTCGTGACGATGGCGACCGAAGGAATCGTGCATCCCACGATTCCCAAGGCCATCATCGTGCCCCACGCCGGCTACACATACTCCGGCTCGACGGCCGCCCTCGCCTACGCCCTGCTCGAAAGGGGCCGCGGCGAGGTGACGCGCGCCGTCATCGTCGGCCCCACGCACCGCGTGGCGGTCCGCGGCGTGGCCTGCTGCAACGCATCGGCCTTCGACACGCCGCTGGGCGCCATGACGGTGGACCGCGACGCCGAGCAATACGCCCTCGACCATGCCCCCGCGATGATTGTCAACGATGACACGCACCGACAGGAGCACGCCGTCGAGGTACAGCTGCCCTTCGTACGCGAGACGCTCGGGAACGTCGAGATCGTACCGCTCAACGCCGGCGACGCGACGCCGCGCGAGGTGGGCGATGTGCTGCGGGCCCTGTGGGGCGGGCCCGAGACGGTGATCATCATCAGCTCGGATCTGTCGCACTACTACCCGCACGAGAAGGCGCGGCATCTGGACGACCAGACCATCGGGCGCATCTGCGAATGCAACCTGCCCATCAACCCGGACCAGGCGTGCGGCGCCATCCCCGTCAACGGCCTGCTCGACGTGTGCATCGAGAAAGGCCTGCACCCGGTTCTTCTGGGACGCGCCACGTCGGGCGACGACAACGAGGTGTCGGTGGCCGGCGAACCGCGCGTGCCCATCGCCGACACGAACGAGGCCGTGGTTGGCTACGCGTCGTTCGCCATCTGGGAGGCGCCGCGTGACGGTGGCGCAGACAACGCCGGAAGTGCGTCGGCGCGCGCTTGCGCCACGATGGCCCCGATGCGTACCTGCGCAACCGGCTCCTTCTCCCCCGGCTCCGACGACGAGGATGACACGAAGAATCCGCCCGCCGTGTCGAGCGACGAGATGCCCGCCATCGGTGCGCCATCATCCGCCGCTTCCGCATCGTCCTATCCTTCCTCCCCTTCGCACGCGCAGCCGGCACCGCATCCGCACGCCATCCGCACACCCGTGCAGGCCGTCCGGGACGCGCTCGCGCGGCAGAACGCCCAGCGCGCGCAGCGACCCACCGGACTCGCGGGGCTTGTCAAGCACACTGAGGAATACGCCCATCTGGCGGACGACCCGGAGACCTACGCCTCCGACCCGGCCACGAATACCACCGGCATGATCCCGCTCGACGCGGGCAACGACCTGCTCGTCGTGGCACGCAACGCCATCGCGCGCGAGCTCAACCGCCCGCCGGCCGGCGAACCGTCGAACACCACGAGCAAATGGCTCGACCGCAAGGCCGCCACCTTCGTCACGCTCACCGAAAACGAGAGGCTGCGCGGCTGCATCGGTACGCTGCACGCCCGCGAATCGTTGCGCGATGACGTGGCGCGGCACGCCGTCGACGCCGCGTTCAACGACCCGCGTTTCGCCCCCGTGCAGAACGAGGAATACCCGATGCTGCATATCGAGGTGTCGGTGCTCTCCGAACCCGAGCGCATCGGGGGCGTGCATTCGCGCGGCGACCTGCTCAATCGCCTGCACCCGTACTCCGACGGCCTCGTGCTGCGCTACGGCCCGCATCTGGCCACGTATCTGCCGCAGGTATGGGAGCAGCTGAGCGACCCGCGCGACTTCGTGACGCATCTGCTGCTCAAGGCCGGGCTCCCCGGGGATTTCTGGGACGAGGGCATCGTGGCGGAGCGCTACTCCGTCATCACCTTCTCCGAACCCGAGAAGTAGCGGCCGCAAACCCGCCGCGACCCCACCGCCCCGCCACCGACCACCTGTCACCAATGCGAAAATGCGAAAGGGGCGCCCCCCATCAGGGAGCGCCCCTTCATCATGCGGTCTGCGGTACCACGCCTACAGCTCGAAACCGAGCTCCTCGGCGGCCTTCGTCGGCACCGGGTTGTCGCACCAGTAGAAGCCGAGGTTGTCTTCGTCGGTCAGGGACCGGATCTCGGCCTTGTCGATATACACCTCGCCGCTCAGGTGGTCGGTTTCGTGCTGGAAGATGCGCGCCGGCCAGCCGTGGAGATGCTCAGTGTGCCACTGCGCCTGCTCGTCCTGCCACGTGGCCTCGATGTCGAGCCAGCGCTTGCGCACGGCCTGGTAGCCCTCGAAGGAGAGGCATCCCTCGTAGAAGCTCGCGGTGGCGTCACCGATGGGCTTGTAGGAGGGGTTGATGATGACATGGAACGGAAAATCGTCAATCTCGCGCGGATCGCCCTCGTCATCCTTGCTCTTGTGGTCCTCCACCACGGCGAGGGCGAGACCCAGGTCGATCTGCGGGCCCGCGAGGCCGACGCCCGGCGCCGCGAGCATGGTGCGGCGCATGAGCTGGATGAGGTTCTTGAGCGTGCGTTCGTCGAGCTGGCCCGTGTACTCCTCGGTCTGGCGGCGCAGCACCGGCTCGCCCATCTGCGTGATGGGCGCCACGCCGTCCTTGCCGGCTTCGGAGATCATCTCGCGCACGGCCTTGTCGAGGTGCTTGTTCTTATTCGCCTTGTCGAATGCCATAATCGCCTTTCGTCGTTATGCGGATGGGTTTGCGGATGGGTTGACAGGTCTGCGGGTGGCGCATGCCTGCCGATGACTGCGGACGCGTCCGGATCTTGAACTCAGATCTTGAGCTCGTCGGCCACCACCTGCGCCAGGCGCTTGCAGACATCGTCGGCCTGCTCCTGCGTGGCGGCCTCGACCATGACGCGCACCAGCGGCTCGGTGCCGGAGGGGCGCAGCAGCACGCGGCCGGTGTCGCCGAGCACCTTCTCCTCGCGCTCCACGGCGGCCTGCACGGCGGCGTTGGTGGTGGCGGCCTTCTTGTCGACGTTCGGCACGTTGATCAGCGTCTGCGGCAGCTGCGGGAAGTCCGCGGCGAGCTCCTTGAGGCTCTTGCCGGACTTCATGACCTCGTAGCTCAGGCGCAGCGCGGTGAGCGTGCCGTCGCCGGTGGTGGCGAATTCGCGGTTGATGACGTGGCCGGACTGCTCGCCGCCCAGCGTGTAGCCGCCGCGCAGCATCTCCTCGAGCACATAGCGGTCGCCCACGTTCGTCTGCACGGTTGTGATGCCCATGTCCTTCAGGGCGAGCTTGAGGCCGAGGTTGCTCATGACGGTCACGACGAGCGTGTTGTGCGCGAGCTTGTTCTCGCGCTTGTAGGCGCGCGCGAGGATGCCCATGATCTGGTCGCCGTTGACGAGCGTGCCGTCCTCGTCCACCGCGAGGCAGCGGTCGGCGTCGCCGTCGAAGGCCACGCCCATCTGCGCATCGGAGGCCTTGACCATGGCCTGCAGCTGCTCGGGGTGGGTGGAGCCGGCATGGTCGTTGATGTTGTAGCCGTCCGGGGATGCGTTGATGACCACTACGTCCGCGCCGGCGCGGCGCAGGGCCTCGGGGGCCACGACGGAGGTGGCGCCGTTCGCGCAGTCCGCCACGATGCGCAGGCCTTTGAGCGGCTGCGGGGCGGGCTCGGTGGCGTCGGCCGGCTGCGGGGCCACGGCGGAGACCAGATGGTCGATGTACAGGTTGGTGGCAGTCACGGTGTCATGCGAGATGCGGCCGACGCCGGCACCGGTGGGGCGCTCCCAGTCCTGCCCGAGGATCGCCTCGATCTCGTCCTCCTTGGCGTCGGGCAGCTTGAAGCCGCCGCGCGCGAAGAACTTGATGCCGTTGTCGGGCATGGGGTTGTGCGAGGCGGAGATGACGGCGCCCATCTCGACGTTGAGCACCGACGTGAGGTATGCGATGCCCGGCGTGGGGATGATGCCCACGTCGATGACGTCGAAGCCGCCCGCGGCCATGCCCGCGCCGAGCGCCGCGGCGAGGAAGTCGCCCGAGACGCGCGTGTCGCGTCCGATGAGGGCACGATGCCGCCCCTCCGTCTTCTTCTCGTCGCCGAGCACTCGCACGGCGGCGTCGCCGAGGTCCAGCGCCAGCTGGGCGTCCAGATCACGATTCGCCAGTCCTCGCACACCATCGGTGCCGAACATCTGAGGCATTGCAGCTCCTCCACTTGGCGCCCCTGCGTTGCGGGACGCACACGAATTCGCGCGGGGCTCCGTTGGCCTCCGCGCACCCACAGACAAATATAGCGGCCGCCCGCCCGAAGGCAGACGACCGCCACGATTTCGACACACGATGTCGACGTGTCACGCGAGGGAATCGTTGTACGTCCTCACGCGCAGCGTGCGGCGGGAGCCGTCGACGTTCTCCACCACCATGCGGCGCAGCGCGCGGTCGGCGTCCTCGTGCGAGGCGAGCCAGGCGTCGCCGGCCTGGACGAGCGCGGCCGGGTCCGCGTAGCTCGGGTACAGGCCGGAGCCGCGCGAGGTGCCCTGAAGCAGCGCCTCGGACATGTGGAAGGTGCGGTTCTTCCACACCCAGTCCACGGCCTCGAAGTACTTGGCGACGTACGGCTCCTGCAGCTCGGGGCTCGGGGTGAGCGAGAAGCCGCCGGCAAGGTCCTCGATCTGCGAGTTCGTCAGCGTGTCGTCATGCAGCGCGGTGTCCCACGCCCACGCCTTGGCCTCGGGCGTCGGGATGGCGCCCTTGGCCATGTAGGCGAACTGGCGGTTCTCGGTGGTCTCGTTCTTGGCGAGCTCGGCGTCGATCTGCTCCGCAGTCTCGAAGCCGGCGGATGCGAGCGCCACGATGATGCCCCAGCGCATGTTGTTGTCGATCTCGAGGCCATCGAGCGTCACGGTGCCGTCGAGCAGGCCGCGCGCGTCGGCTTCGAAATCGTCTCCCTGGCCGTAGCCCAGCCACGAGTTGACCAGCTGGAACTGCTCGTCGGAGCCCGGTGCGGCCTCGTTCGCGAGCTGCCACAGGCGCGTGGCGACGTGCGAGACCATCTCCTTGCGGCGCGAGGCGGCCGTATAGTGGAACGCCGCCGTGGACACCTGCCCGAGGGCGTAGCGGAAGGTGGTCGACTCGCGCTCGGTGGCGAGCGCCGCGAGCGACGTCTCGATGAAGCTCTCCGCCGGCAGCTCGGCGTCGCGTGTCATATCCCACAGCGCGAGCCACACGATGGAGCGGGCCAGCGCGTCGTCGAAGCGGTACAGGTTCTTGAGGGCGAAGTCGAGCGAGGCGGGGTCGAAGCGCAGCTTCGCATAGGTCAGGTCGTCGTCGTTGATGAGGATGAACGCCGGACGCTTGCGGCCGATGGCCTCGGTGACCTGCGTGGCGGCGCCGTCGACGTCGAGTTCGAAACGGGCGGTGCGCACGATGCGGCCGGTCGCCGCATCCTCGCCGTCGGCCACATCGTAGAAGCCCACGGCCAGGCGGTGCGGACGCAGCACCGGATGCTCGGCCGGCGCGGTCTGCTCGATGGTGAACCCGGTGATGGTGCCGTCGGCGGCGGTGTCGACCTTCGCGCCCAGCGTGGTGATGCCGGACTGCTCGAGCCACGTGGCGCTCCAGGCCTTGAGGTCGCGGCCGCTGGCCTTCTCGAGCTCGGCGAGCAGGTCGGCGAGCGTGGCGTTGCCGTAGGCGTGCTTGGTCAGGTAGCTGTGGATGCCGGCGAAGAACGGCTTGCGGCCCACGTAGGCCACGAGCTGGCGCAGCACCGAGGCGCCCTTGGCGTAGGTGATGCCGTCGAAGTTGACGTAGGTGTCGTTGAGGTCATGGATCGGCGCGACGATCGGGTGCGTGGTCGGGCGCTGGTCCTGCGCCTCGCCCCAGCTCTTCTCGCCGGAGCTGAACGTGGCCCATGCGTCCTTCCAGTCGGTGGCCTCGGCCGTGCACAGCGTCGACATGAATTCGGCGAAGGATTCGTTGAGCCACAGGTCGTTCCACCACTTCATGGTGACGAGGTCGCCGAACCACATGTGGGCGAGCTCGTGCAGCACGGTGACCACGCGGCGCTCCGCGAGCGCGTCGGTGACCTTCGACTCGAATACGTAGGAGTCGCGGATGGTGACGGTGCCGATGTTCTCCATGGCGCCGGCGTTGTATTCGGGCACGAAGAGCTGGTCGTACTTGGCGTAGGGGTACGGCACGCCCCACTGCTCGTTGTAGAAGGCGAAGCCCTTCTTCGTGATGTCGAAGAGGTAGTCGACGTCCTTGGCCATGGCGTCCTTGAGGGCCTGGCGGCAGTAGATGCCCATGGGCACGGTGCGGCCGTCCTCGTTGGCGTATGCGGTGTGCCAGCTGGCATAAGGGCCGGCGCAGAAGGCCGTGAGGTAGCTGCTCATGGCGGGGGTCGGCTCGAAGCGCCAGGTCTTGGTGGCTTCGGCGGCGGTGACGTCAGCGGCGGGCATGTTCGTCACGACGGTCCACGATTCGGGGGCCGTGACCGTGAACGTGAACACGGCCTTGATATCGGGCTGGTCGAACACGGCGTAGACGCGGCGGGCGTCCGGCACCTCGAACTGGGAGTAGAGGTACACGTTGCCGTCGGAGGGGTCGACGCTGCGGTGCAGGCCCTCGCCGGTATGCGAGTACTGGCAGGTGGCCGCCACGGTGACGGTGTTGTGCTCGGCCAGGCCCTCGAGCTCGATGCGAGAGTCCTTGTAGACGGCGGCCGGGTCGAGGGCGCGGCCGTTGAGCTCCACGGATTCCACGCGGTCGGCGGAGTCGACGATGAGGTCGAGGAAGGTGGAGGCGCCCGGTTCGGCGTCGAAGGTGACGGTGGTGACGGAGCCGAAGTTCTCGGTCTGTTCCGATCCGTCGGATTTGTCGCCGCCCGTCAGGTCGAGCGCGACGGCGTACTGGGGGACGCCGCGGACGACTCCGCGGCGTTCGATGGCTTCCTGCTGGGTGAGATTCGCTCCTGGCATACTGCTCCTTGCTCGGTGCTTCTTCGTGTTGTGGTCGCGTCTCGACCGCACGGCGCCCGGTGCCGTGCCGGTTCGCACCGCGGTCTTCCCGCCCCTGCGGGTGCGCGGCCGGTTATTCACATGCAACCATACCCGACTCTCGCCCATGCGGCAGCCACCGTCGCGGCACCTGATGCCTATGGAGACTCAGATGAAATCGTACATATAGAGGATCTCGATGTCCTCGATGGAGTACCGATTGACGAAATCGCGCTTCTCCTGCTCGGTCATGCGCGCGGCGCTGCCAAAGCCGTTCATGCAATTGATGAAATTGTCAACCAACCCCATGTTGCACTTGATCCTGTCATACAGGCTGAGTTTCTCGCGCTTCTCGGTCTGCGCAGTCTGCTCGGTCTGCGCAGTCTGCTCGGCCTGGTCGGTCTGGTCATTTTTCTCTTCCATTGTCTTTTCCCCTTCGTGTAACTGTGTGCGGATACAGATTGGACCCCTTCATGAAGCCCTGCACCACCGTCTTCGGCGATGTCACGAACTCCATATAAAAATGCTAAAACCGCGACACGCCGTACCAAAGAACTTCACTTTTCATCGCGCACCATCCCCGCAGCGCGACGGCGCAACACCACGGCGACGCCATCGTGTATCTTCCTCCCACCGCCCGCCGGTACCATGGCAGTGACGGAAGGAGCGCGGAGCATGAACATCGACATCATCGCCCCCGGGCGCATCAAGGAGCGCTACCTGCGCGACGCGATCGACGAGTATTCGAAGCGGCTGCAGCGTTTTTGCAAGCTGAGCATCTACGAGGTGGCCGACGAGAAAACGCCCGAGCACGCCACGCCCGGCACCGACGAGCTCATCAAACGCAAGGAGGGCGAGCGCATCGCGAAGCATATCAAGGACGGTGCGTATGTGATTGCGCTCGCCATCGACGGGCAGATGCTCGCCTCGGAGCGGTTCGCGGCGAAGCTCGACGACCTCGCACTGCACGGGGCCAGCCACATCCAGTTCATCATCGGCGGCTCGCTTGGGCTGGCGCCCGAGATCCTGGCGCGCGCCGATTGGAAGCTGAGCTTCTCCCCCATGACCTTCCCGCACCAGCTCATGCGCGTGATCCTGCTCGAGCAGGTCTACCGCGCGTTCAAGATCAATGCGCACGAGCCGTACCATAAGTAGAAACCAAGTGCACCGCGCCGGAAACCGACGCCCCAGACCAGCAAAGAGGCCCCACGCACGCCGGCATCGCAAGCATCAACCAGGTGGCGCCGTATGTGAACGACCTCGAGGCGGCGAAGGATTCCTTCGTCACCTACCTAGGCGCCACGGCGAATGACGAGTACCATAATCCAACCACCGACTTCCGCTCGTATTTCCTCAGCTTCGGCGAGGGTACGCACGATGGAGCCGCGCATGATGGGACTATGCCACGAAGATATGCCACGTGTGCAGGATTCGGGTTGAACTTGCCGCGTACTTACCAGCAGGTGGCAAGTAACAAGTAAGTCGAAAAACATCCGTCGACGGCGGCAACACAGTGCCCGAAGTGCAGACCCCATGCCCTTTCCCGAAACGATGGTACGGTTTGCGGACATAAGTCGTGCATTTTCCGTAAAAAACAGGCGGAATTTGTCCGCAAGCCATCACATTGTTCCTGGAGGGAATCAGATGTCTTCCAGGCGGTCGGGGTCGCGGATGAGGATGTCGCGGCGGCGACGGGCGATGTAGCCTTCCTCCTCCAGGAGGCGGAGCTTGCGCGAGAGGGTTTCGGGCGTGGTGCCCAGATACGATGCCAGCTCGCGCATGGTCATCGGAATGCGGATGCGCGGCGACCCGCCCGCGCCTTTCGACAGGTCGAGCAGATACATCGCAAGGCGCTCCTCCACGCGGCCCATCGTGAGGAACTGCGCCTGCTCCTCGGCGCGCGCCATCTTGCCGGCGACCGCCGACAGCAGGCGCAGGCTCAGCTGCGGATGCGTGCCGAGCAGCTCCATGAAGTCGCTGCGCCGCAGGATGCACACCTTGGTGTCGCCCAGCGCCTCGCCGTAGAGATTATGCGCCGGCGCGGCGTTCGCGGCCGTATCTGCAGCCGCGGCGCCATCGTTGTCAAAAAGCCGCGCCTCGCCCTCGTACCCGCCGGGCTCGACCACACGCAGCAGCTGCTCGCGCCCGTTGGGCGAAATGCGGTACACCTTCATGCTGCCGCGCGCCACGATGGTCAGCTGCGGTTCGGACGCCGGGGAGAAGACGATGTCGCCTTTGCCGAATGTGCGGAAACGCGTCTTGCGCTGGATCTCCATCTGGTCGTCGAGGACCAGGCCGTCGAACAACGGCACCAGCTGCACGCACAGGTCATGCGGCATATCGTCTCCTTCCCCGGTCCGATGCGCGGGATTCCCTACTGTACACGAGCGGCGTCGGCGTTCGTACCCGCAGCGCCCGCGCCTCCCTCCGCCTCATACAGGCGATGCGCCTCCTGAAGCATGCGATACGTCCCTTCGAGCGTCATGCAGGCGTCGTCCGGAATCGCGTACCCGCTGGTCAGGCGGCTGATCTGCGCGAGCTCCTCGCCGACCTGCGGCTGCGCCCCATGCGACGCCGCCACGCGGTCGCGAATCGTCTCATAGTTCCTGCGCACCTCGAACACCTCGGGGTGATGCGCCGCGTGCGCGCGCGTGATGGCGAAGGTGCCCAGGTCGAGGCGGTCAAGGTTGGCGGTGATGTAGTCGGTGAATGCGGTCATGGTATGTCCTTTCGGGTTGTGCGGATTGTGATTCGGGTTGCGTTTCGCGTTATGTGGGTTGCGCGGATCGTGCGGGTTGCGTAGGTTATGCGGGTTGCGTGGCTTGCACTACGGGTTCGCTGCGTGGAGCGAGGCTCCACACCTCACGCGACGCTCGTGCCGAGCACCGGGTATCCGACGGTTTCGATGGCCTTCGCCACGGTCTGCGCGTCGGTGCGGGCGTCGTCGAAGCGGAACTTCACCTTGCTGTTGGCGAACGAGACGTGCACCGTGTCGCCGTCCACGCCCGGCACCGAGCGCGCGGCGGCCTCGATCTTGAGCATGCAGGACGGGCAGGTGAGGGTGTCGAGTTTCAGGGTTGCGGTTTTCATGGGTTCTCCTTGTCTTTGTTGTGTTTTTCGAAATCTGGTGTCGGGTGGCTGCGGAATGCTCCACGATTCGCCCGGTCTGTAACGGCGGGGCAATCGTGTAGTTTCGCCACACGCCGCTTATTTCACGCGGTACCGCAGCAGGCGCATGCCGTTGAGGATCACCGCCAGCACGCTCGCCTCGTGGACGAACATGCCCACGGCCATGGTGAGCCACGATGTGAGCACGAGGCCCGAGAGCAGCAGCGCCACCGTTCCCACCGCGATCGCGATGTTCTCGCGCATGTTGCGCACCGTGCGCTTCGCCAGGCCGTACGCGTGCGGCAGGCGCGAGAAGTCGGAGTCCGCGAGCACCACGTCGGAGGTGTCGATGGCCACGTCGGTGCCGTTGCCCATCGCGATGCCCACGTCCGCGAGCGCGAGGGACGGGCTGTCGTTGATGCCGTCGCCGACGAACACCACGCGGTGGCCTTCGTCGCGCAGGCGCGAGATGTACGCGGCCTTCTGGTCGGGCAGCATGCCGCCAACCGCGCGGTCGAGGCCAAGGCCGGCCGTCATGAGGTCGACGGCGCGCTGGTTGTCGCCCGAGAGCACCACGATGTTCCTGGCGCCCAGGCGGCGCAGGTTCCTGATGCCGTCGGAGATGCCGGGGCGCAGGCGGTCGCACACGCCGAGCATGAGGCGGATGCGTCCGTCGAGGGCCACGGCCACGAGCGAATCGCCGTGCGATTCGAGCTCGGCCGCGTCCGCGTGGGCCGTGGGGCCGAGCTCCACGCCTTCCGTTTCGAGGAAGCGTGGGCTGCCGACGAGGATCCGGTGGCCGTCGTGCACGGCGCGGATTCCGCCGCCCATCACCACCGACACCTCGTCCACCTGTGGGGCGGGGACATCGTCGAAATGCCGCACGATGGCCTTTGCCAGCGGATGCTGCGACTGCGCCTCCACGCCGACGAGGTAGCGCGTGGCGTCATCGGGGGCGGGGGCGGAGGAGGTCCCGGCGGCGTCGTCAGGGGCGGGGGCAACGGAATCGTCGTAGCGCCTCACGTCCATCACCTGCGGCATGCCGACCGTGATCGTGCCGGTTTTGTCAAACACGAAGGTGTCGGCGGAGCTCAGGCGGTGCATCACCTCGCTGCCTTTGATGAGCACGCCGTGGCGCGCGCCGTTGCCGATGCCGGCCATATTCGACACGGGCACGCCGATGACGAGCGCGCCGGGGCAGCCAAGCACGAGCATGGTGATGGCAAGGTCGACGCGGCGCGTCACCAGGCCCACGATGACGGCGGTGACGAGCACCGCCGGCGTGTAGTACGTGGCGAAGCGGTCGATGAAGCGTTCCTCGCGGGATTTGGAATCCTGCGCGTTTTCGACGAGCTCGATGATCTTGCCGAAGGTGGTGTCCTCCCCCACCGTGTCGGCGCGGATGGTCAGCATGCCGTCGTCGAGCAGGGTGCCGGCGGAGGCGCTTGAGCCCTCGGCTTTGTCAACGGGGATGGGCTCACCGGTGATGGCGGATTCGTTGACGAGACCGGTGCCCGACGTCACGACGCCGTCAACGGGGATGCGGTCGCCGGCGGTGACCTTGACAATGTCGCCGACGCGCACATCGTCGACCGGAACGGTTTCGAAGGTGCCGTCGGCGCGGCGGACAGCGGCGGATTGCGGCGCCATGTCGGTGAGGGCGCCGATGGCCGAGCGCGTCTGGTTGAGCGTGTAGCGCTCGATCTGACCGCCGACGAGGAAGAGGAATGTGACGATGGCAGATTCGTCCCAGCTGCCGATGAGGAATGCGCCGAACACGGCGATGCTCACGAGCACGTCGATGGACATGACCCGGACGCGCAGTGCCTGCACCGCCTGGATGAGGATCGGCAGCACGCCGACGACCGAGGCGGCGATGAACGCCGCGGCGTAGGCCGACTGCGAGTGCAGGGCGAAGCGCGCGACCAGGCCGGCGGCGATAAGCGCGCCGCTGATGATGGTGAGCTGCGGTTTGTGACACAGGATGAAGCTCTGCATGGGCGGGGCCTCCTTTCGTGGTGTCTGTCGCGATGTCTGATGGTGCCCAAGATACGGGCGACGCGCCGGGAAAACATTGACCGCCGTCAAGTTCGGGGAATTCCTTCGGGATGTTTTTTGGAGGTGGTGGGGCGAGACGGGCGGGTGGAACGATGCGACGGCAGAAGACAGGCCATAGGAAGCGTTCGGGCGCCCTTTCGCGTCGGGAGTCTCTACCACCCGCCTATGCAGACACCCGCGCGAGTCCGCTGACAAAAGAGCAAAACCGCATGATTCCGCGGTTTTCTGGCATCCGCCATGTGTTCGATAAGATGTATAAAAACCTATCTGCCGGTTTGTGGAGTCCCGCGCCGCGAGACGCCGACGCAATTGCAACGTTTTCGGGCTTCGTATACTCGCCCTACCCCGGGAAACAACTTCACAAACCGCGAAATACACTCCGGGAGCGGCTACAGCTTCTCGATTTTGCTCATATATTCGCTCATCTCCGATTCGAAATCGGTAAATCCCATCTCACGAACAATGGCATCCCAATATCCAGATAGATCTTTCCGCAAATCGACAATGAGAGAACGAACTCGTTGTAGGAACTCCTGATACCGTTTCTTGTCAACGACAAACATGAAGTCCTGAATCAATTGCCAGACTGAGGCATTCCTGTCGTGCGGATGGGCACAATACAGACGCTCATCGTGTGCACAGATATTCCTGAACTGTCGCATCCGCTGGTAGATGGTATCAAGCTTCTTCGCATTGATGGTCTTCTCCGGCAGTCTATGTCGATGCGAATCGGCATAGAGGTTCTCGAAACTTTCCGCAATAGCACCGCGCACCTTCGCGGGAGCGCATTGATAGAGCCAGAAAGTCTGACCGAGAGTCATGGCGTTGGTCAGAACCCACAGAGGAATCTCTCCATCATGGTTTTCTTGATAATGTGAGAGATACGACTGCTCATCGGAACGATTCCGTCCCTCTTGCCGGCCATGCGCCGGCGCTTTGATGATCTTCTGGAGAATCTGAATCAGCGTCCCTGCGCTTTCGCTTTTGTCCGCAGCATAATTGTCAGGATTCAGATATGGATTGACTTCGTCGCGGTGCTCGGCGCTAAACCGATATGCCACCACAGTTTTCAACGTGGCCTCGGCAAGCGTGGTGTATTCGAACACGAGATGCCGCAGCTTGCGGTCGAACGAGAACAAACGATATATGTCGTGGAAAGACACACCCCGCTTGTATCGGTCATCACCGGCCTTGGCGCTCTCACCTTCATCAAGAAAAGGCCATTTATATCCATTGACGACGCTGTAATACCCTTCGCGCTCCAGAATCCATCGCGTACGCGTATCTACCAGTAGGCCGCGGCTCTTCAGACGATTAACCTGCTCGTCGAGTGTCAGGAATGGTTTATCCATTGGAATACGTTCCCCTCGGTATTTCGTATTTCTTCTAGACAATCTTCCCGGCACCTCAGGAATCTCAGATGCCCTCTGATGCACTAAACCGCCTCCCGCAAAAGCGAAAGGCGGTTTAGCGAACTGAGCGTTGCCCAGCTTCATCGCGTAGATTATTATGCCATATTCGCCCAAGAAAGTCAACTCAGGCATCGCCGAGCAGAGGCTATACCCTCTCTGTTCACATCATGCGCCTGCGGTCCTTCGCCGAGCGGAGCCTATCATGTGAGACATGACTACGCACGGCACCCAATGAACGAAGGAACACCCATGAAGGTAGGAAACATCACCGGCTACTGGCCGGCCTACGCGGACGAAACGGCGCGCACGCACGGGTACCGCCCGGTCAGCGAATGCGATGCCGCCATCGCTGCGGGCAGCGCCGGCCCCTGTCACAGCGGCGAAAGCGGGCTTGTAGACTACGGCATCGTGGAGTGGGGCGACGACGACATCGTGTCGATTAACGGAAAGCGCACGCTGTCGGGGTATGTATTCATGCTCGAGGACGCGATTTTCGGCTGCCCCAGGCTGCACCTGTGGAAAAGCGGCGCGTCGGTGCAACAGGGCGCGGACACGACGGTCGACGGCGTGTGGGGGCTGGAAATCGACCCCGAGGGGACAGAGATCATCCCCTATCAGTCAATCAGCTCTATACGCGAGGATGCGCGCAGCCGCAACCTGATCCTCACCCTCAACGATGGTACCGAGCGCCCATTCCCCCTGACACCGTTCCCCTTCCTCTCGATCCGCGCCAAGCGTCGCCGCCAGCTCGCCCTCGACCTCATGCGTCTCATCAACGAGCATCGGTAAAGCGCGGAATCAACACCAAGCATCATGTCAAGGAGCACGTCATGGGATCTCGACTCGCCATCTTGGTCAGAGAGGCTGACGGCGGCTATTACTTCGGCAAGGGCTGGGCTCAGTTTGTGGGAGCCCGCATCGCGATTGATGGTTATGAAAAAACGATGCACGACGTGCGAGCGTCCGGTCCCCATTCCATCGCAAGCGCAAAGGAATGGGGACCGGGAACCTGGGCGGAAGGCTCTCTCTTCATCGACACACCACGCAAAACCGTGTTCTGGGTCGGAGAAGGCGAAGAGGGAGCCATGCCTCGCGTCATCAACGCACTGATCGAACAGACATGGCCAGGATGGACTGCGGTTTGGTCCGCCGAACAAACATGCAGCACACAGGCGGCGGCAGGTGTCGACGACACTGCTGTTTTCATGCATCCATCCGTAATCCGCGATGATGGCAGCCTTGCTCCTTTGGAAGAGGAAGAAGCGGCAATGGCGTCACCATGGATGCACGATTCCTACGGATACCGGTCTGATGCGGTGTCATGCCGTATGGAAGACGGCCACACGATTGCATGGCGTGGTGACGCTGATCTCGATTTCATCTCCGCCATAGGACCCGATGGCATGCACACTCTTGCAGAGCAGGTGGAGAAACACGCCACTGCGGGAGAAATACCGGATTGGGACGACGCTTCATACACCGACCACCCCGACTTGGGAGTGCATCTTGATTTCGCCAATCGTTCGGTGCGATGGTGGTCAATCATGGGAACGGATTGTCTGCTGACCGATTTTTCATGTCTGTGGCCCGGTTGGCATGAAGAATCATGCGGTGACAATGCAGAATGGCATGCGCAAATCATTGGACGCAATATGCGCAGCTGGAAGTCGGATATCAGGAAAACCAAAGAATTCTTCACATTATTAGTGAATGAGCATCGCCAGCTGCACTTCAACCGTCCTGCCTTCACAGACCTTGTTTTTACAACGCTTGAAAAGCTTGAGGAGGGGAAGCCCCTACCGCCTGCACGATTCGTCAATCGTCACGGGGAGATTATCGAACCTCCCGGCAACGTTTCCCTGGCCAAGTTCTACACACCGTGATTCCTGCCATACGGCGCTCGACGGGCATTCGATGTCACTGTCCGCAGGTCATGCCGCAAATCATTACGATGCACCCGCCGCATTCCGACATCGCCGACCTAACCCGCTCCGAGGGAGCGGATCTGTGCACCCTCGACCCCAATTACCCCGGTCCAGCTCCCCGCCAGACAGCGTAACTCCCGTCGAAGGTGCAATCCCGTGCACCCCCGACTCAAGTTAGGAAGAGCTAGGCCGAGTTTAGGGGCACAACCCGCACCGAGGGTGCACCAAAATGCACCCTCGGCCACGATTCCCCGCCAAACTCGACAGACATTCACTCCGCCGAACCATCCCGCGCGCTGATACTATCAACGCATGCGGGCCCGGCACGAAATGCGGCCGGCACATATCGAGGAGGAATGCATGGAGCTGGAGCGACTGGCCGACGAATTGACGGTGTGCAAGGTTCCGTCGGCCGAATCCATCGACCTGACGGCGGATTTTTACTTCATCGGCAAGACGGACGAGGAAATCTCCCTCGTCTGCCGGACGGCGGACACGCCCATATGCACGACGGCGCGCGATGACGGATGGCGCGGCTTCCGCATTCACGGTGTGCTCGATTTCTCTCTCATCGGCATCCTGTCTCGTCTGACGGGAATCCTCGCCGACAATGAAATCGGAATCTTTGCCGTCTCGACGTACAACACCGACTACATCCTGGTTAAAAATGACGATTTCGACCGTGCGCTCGATGTGCTCACGCAGCAGGGATACACCATCGTCTGACTGCGCCGCCGAATACCAGGCACGCCACCATATCCGGGATTCCGCTCATTGGTGAGCGCGAAGGTTCCGACGATTCTCCAATCATCGAGGTGTCTGTGCCGAGAGCGCACTGAGGGTATACGATTTTGCACCCTCCACAGCGATTACCTCGGCCTAGTTCCCCGCCAACGCCGGCCTAACTCCCACCGAGGGTGCAGTTCGGCGCACCCTCGACCCCGGTTGCCCGCACCCGCGCACCCTCCCGCACCCGCGCAGACCGCCCCGGATGGACTTCGGCGGGCGTGGGTAGGCGGGGTTGACTAAGTTGGATACGGCATCGTTGCGTCGCAGGTTAAGCGCCGGCGCATATCGGTCGGAATCGGTCGGGAACCCATCGAACATCGCTCCGAACACCGGCGCCGAAACACCGGCGTCACAGCGCCGACCCACAAGAAGCACAAGAACACAAAAACACAACAAGAGAAGGAAGGCACACGTGGTCACCAAGGATTTCTGGGTGCTGCTTGCCATGGTCATCTACTTCGTGGCCATGCTGTCCATCGGCTTTGCCTATTCGAAGCGTTCGAATTCATCCGCCAAACAATACTTCGCAGGCAACCGCGGGGTCGGTCCGTGGCTGACGGCGCTGAGCGCCGAAGCGTCCGACATGAGCGGATGGCTGCTGATGGGCCTGCCGGGACTGGCATACTTCACGGGCGCCGCCGACGCAATGTGGACCGCCATCGGCCTAGCAATCGGCACCTACCTCAACTGGAAGCTCGTGGCGCGTCGTCTGCGCCGTTACTCCGTGGTCGCCGGCGACGCCATCACGATTCCGGATTTCTTCTCCAAGCGCTTCCATGATTCCAAGAACGTCATCTCCACGATTTCCGCGGTCATCATCCTCGTGTTCTTCTGCGTGTATGTGGGCAGCTGCTTCGTGACGGTGGGCAAGCTGTTCTCCACGCTGTTCGGCTGGGATTACCACCTGACGATGGTGATCGGCGCCGCCGTGGTGTTCGCCTACACCCTCATCGGCGGCTACCTGTCCGTCGTCGTCACCGACTTCATCCAAGGCATGCTGATGTTCTTCGCGCTCGCCGTCGTGTTCATCGGTTCCGTCGCCTCCGCCGGTGGCATTGACAACACCGTTGCATTCCTGCGCGGCATCCCCGGCTTCCTCGATGGCACGCATCTGGCGACGCCGGTGCTGGATTCGATGGGCCAGCAGATCGTGCAGGACGGGCAGGCGGTGTTCGGCACGCCGACGAACTACGGCATCATCACGATCATCTCCATGCTCGCCTGGGGCCTGGGATACTTCGGCATGCCACAGGTGCTGGTGAGGTTCCTCTCCATCCGAAGCTCCGAAGAAATCCGCAAATCCCGTATCATCGCCACCGTCTGGTGTGTTATCTCCCTCACCTGCGGCGTGTGCATCGGCTTGGCGGGACGCGCGATGATGCCCACGCAATTCGGCACCGAGGCAGCTGCTGAAAACATCTTCATCGTCATCGCGCAGGCACTGCTGCCCAGCTTCCTGTGTGGCATCGTGGTCTCCGGCATCTTTGCCGCATCCATGAGCTCGTCGTCAAGCTACATGATCATCGGCGCCAGCGCGGTGGGCGAAAACATCTACCGCGGTGTCATCAACCGCAAGGCCAGCGACCGTCAGGTCATGATGGTGGCACGTACCACGCTGCTTGTGATGTTCCTTTTCGGCATCTTTGTGGCGTTCGACCAGAATTCTTCGATTTTCCAAGTCGTCTCCTACGCGTGGGCGGGCTTGGGCGCATCGTTTGGCCCGCTCATGCTCACGTCCCTGTATTGGCGCCGCACCAATAAGTACGGCGCTATCGCCGGCATGGTCTCGGGCACCGCTACAGTGCTCATCTGGCACAATCTCATCAAGCCGCTCGGCGGCGTGTTCGCCATCTACGAACTGTTGCCGGCGTTCCTCGTGTCGCTGCTGTTCATCATCGTCGTGTCGCTGCTCACGCCCGCCCCTGATGACACGGTGCTGTATGAATTCGACCATTACCTTGACGATCCGAAGGACCGTGTGGTGGACGACGACCTGGTCGCCGCCGAAATCCACGCCGCCGAGGAGCGCGAGAAAATCTGATCCGCACTTCAGGCATGTTCTCGCCTGATGTCGGTTTCAGACACCCTGTGCGCATCACGCGCACAGCATATGCAAAAGGCCCGGGCAATGTGCCCGGGCCTTTATGCAACCGTTGATTCAAGCTAGCGATTCATGCACGTTGCTTCATGCAGCGACGGGATGAGCGTCCTCTTCCTCGTCGGCGATGTCGGCCACGACGGGCACAATCATCGGACGGCGATGCCACTTGCGCGAAATCCACGCGCCAAGCGTGCGACGCATGACCTGCTGCAGCTTCTGCGTGTTCGTGTTGCCATGGATGAGCGCATCCTCGAGGTCGCGCACAATCTGATCCTTGACGGATTCGATGCTGGATTCGTCTTCGGCAACGGCGTTGAGGAAGATCTTCGGTTCGGTCACGACGTCGTGGTTCTCGGAATCGACGACGACGAATGCGCTGACGAAGCCCTCCTCCGACAGGATGCGACGCTTCTCGAGGTCTTCCTCGGTGAGCTCGCCCACGGAATCGCCATCCACATACACGTAGCCGCACGGCACGGAACCGACGACCGCAGCCTGGCCATGATACAGGTCGACCACGTCGCCGTCCTCGGCAAGCACAACGTTCTGCGGCGGCACACCGGTCTTGACGGCAACGAGGCCGTTGGCGACCAGATGGCGGTTTTCGCCGTGGATCGGCATGGCGCACTTGGGCTTGATGATGTTGTACAGATACAGCAGCTCGCCCTGATTGGCGTGACCGGAGACGTGGATCGCGGCGTTGTCGCGGTTGACGACCTTGGCGCCCAGGCGTGTGAGCTTGTTGATGACGCCGTAGACGCTGTTCTCGTTGCCCGGGATCAGCGAGCTGGCGAGAATCACCGTGTCGAATTCCTCGATGTGGATGTCCGGGTGGTTGCCGTCGGCGATGCGGCCGAGCGCGGCGAGCGGCTCGCCCTGCGAACCCGTGCACATGTACACGATTTTGTCATCCTGGATGTCCGCGGACTTCTTGAGGTCCACGACGGTGCCCTCGGGGATGTGCAGGTAGCCCTTGTCGGCGGCGATGGCCATGTTGCGCACCATCGAGCGGCCGACGAACACCACCTTGCGACCGTACTTGTGGGCGGCGTCGACGACCTGCTGCACGCGGTGCACGTGGCTGGAGAACGATGCCACGATGATCTTGCGCGTGGCCTCGGCGAAGGCCTTGTCGAGCGCCGGGGCGATGGACGTCTCGGGCTTGACGAAGCCGGGGACCTCGGCGTTCGTGGAATCGCACATGAACAGGTCGACGCCCGGGTTCTCGCCGAGGCGGCCGAATTCCACAAGATCGGTGATCTTGTGGTCGAGCGGCAGCTGGTCGAGCTTGATGTCGCCGGTGTCGATGAGGCTGCCGGCGGGTGTGCGCACGAACACGGCGAGCGCGTCCGGGATGGAGTGCGTGACGGTGATGAACTCGAGGTTGAACGGGCCCACCTTGGCCTTGTCGCGGCCCTGGACGACATGCATGACCGGGTTGATCTTATGCTCGTCGCACTTGGCCTTGACGAAGGCGAGCGTCAGCTCGGAACCGTACAGCGGAATGTCCGGACGCAGGCGCAGGAGGTACGGCACGCCGCCGATATGGTCCTCGTGGCCATGCGTGAGGACCATGCCCTCGACCTTGTCGAGACGGTCCTTGATGTAGGAGAAATCGGGCAGGATGAGATCGACGCCCGGCTGCTCCTCCTCGGGGAAGAGCACGCCGCAATCGATGATGAGGATGTGGCCGTTGTACTCGACCACGTTCATGTTGCGGCCGATCTCGCCAAGTCCGCCGAGCGGCACGATGCGCATCGAGCCCTTGCGGTACTTCGGCGGGGCGACGAGACCGAGTTCCGGCGTCTGGTTCCCGCCGACCTCGTGGCTGCGCGGCGCCGAAGAACGGCGGCCGCGTCCACGGCGGGAGGCGGAGCCGGAGGAGCGCCGGGGCTTGCCCGTATTTCGCTTTTCTGTTGTGGTATCTGCCATAGCTGCTTTCTATCCTTACGCGCGCCGCGCGGCGGGACGCCGGAGCGGCGGACCCTCGGGCCCGTCCGGTTCCGGCCGCCTCCCCGCGCGGTGCTTCCTGTGTCCGCGCCCTATGCGCGAACCTCACATCTTGAGCTATGCGACAGGTGTGCGTTGTGGTCGTCGCGGCCGCCCGGGCGGGGCGGTCGCGGATCCGGATGTCCGGGCCCTTCGGGGCCCGGCGCTGGGGAATCTCAGATCAGACCGGCGGCACGCATGCCGTCTTCGACCTTCTTGTACTGTTCGTCATTCGCCTCGACGTTCGGCAGACGCATCGCGGCGCTGGGGATATAGCCCTTCACCTTGAGGGCGGCCTTCGCCATGACGGCCTGGAAGCCGTCACCGTTGAGCGCATGCACGACGGGCACGAGGCGCGCGGCGATGCTCTCCGCCTCGCGGATATCGCCGCGGTCGAAGGCCTCGACGAGCTCGCGCATCGGCGTGCTTGCCACGTGGGCGATGACGGAGATGACGCCGACGGCGCCCACGGAGAGGAACGGCAGGAAGATGCCGTCGTCGCCGGAATACCACGTCAGTCCGGTGCGGTTGTGACGCTCCAAGGCGTTGGCGAGGTTGCCGGTGGCGTCCTTGACGGCCGCGACGTGCTCGAGCTTGGCGAGCTCGTCGTACGTCTCGGTGGCGATCTTCACGCCGGTGCGACCCGGAACGTCGTACACGATGATCGGCTTGTCGGACACGGCATCGACGGCACGGTAGTGCTCGATGATGCCGGCCTGGGAAGGACGGGAGTAGTACGGCGCGACGATCAGCAGAGCGTCGGCGCCGGCCTCCTGGATGTTCTCCGCCATGCGCACGGTGTGCGCGGTGTCGTTGGAGCCCGCACCGGAGATGACCGGCACGTTCACGGCTTCCTTGACGGCGCGAACAAGGTCGATCTTCTCATCCATATGCGTGCAGGGCGACTCACCGGTCGTGCCATTGACAAGCAGTCCGTCGGCGCCGTCCTTCACGAGCTGCTGCGCCAGCTTCTGGGCGGCGTCGTAATCGATGCTGCCGTCATCCTTCATAGGGGTGACCATAGCCGGGATGATACGCCCGAACGGCGCGGGATCAAGCAGATGAGAAGTAGCTTCAGTCATGTCTCTAACGGTAGACCGTGGGCGCGACTCTCCACAAGGGGGTTAGGTTACCGTTGTGTTGCATTGCCGCTGTGTTGCAAAGCCCCGCGCCGCGACATGGCGGTGCGGGGCGTGTTGTGAATCGTCGCGGTCCACGATTCGCCCGTTCCTCACACGATTCCGGACTCCCCTACGATGCGGGGGCCGCGGGCCGATGCGGAAGCCCGGCATCGGTGAAGATTACGAAACGGTGTTGGACTTACGAAATCGTGGATTCTCGCGGGCCTTTACAGATCGAGGTAGTTGTCGAGACCCACGGTGACCGTGCCCGGGTTCTCCCCCGCGTGGCGCACGGCCAGCAGGACGCCCGGCATAAAGGAGCTGCGGTCGAAGCTGTCGGCGCGCAGGACAAGCTGCTCGCCCGGATTGCCGAACAGCACCTCCTCGTGCGCGTTGAGGCCGCGCAGGCGCACGGCATGCACATGGATGCCGTCCACCACCTGGCCGCGGGAGCCGCCGTCGGTCTGCGTGTTGTCGGGGATCGGGCCCATGCCGGCGTCCTTGCGGGCGGCGGCGATGGCGTGCGCCGTGTGGATGGCGGTGCCGGACGGGGCGTCCACCTTGTTCGGGTGGTGCATTTCCACGATTTCCACGGACTCGAAGTACTTGGCGGCCTGGGCGGCGAAGTTCTCGGCCAGGACCGTGGAGATGGCGAAATTCGGGGCGATGAACACGCTGACGTCCGGGTGGGAGACCAGCGCCTCCTTAACGCGGGCGAGCTTCTCGTCGGTCCAGCCGGTGGTGCCGACCACGACGTTCACGCCCTGGTTCACGAAGGCGAGAACATTGTCGAGCGAGGCGGCGGGGACCGTGAACTCCACCACCACGTCGGTGTTCTCCGGGGTGATCTGCGTCAGGTCGTCGCCGGCGTCGAGGGCCTTGGCCAGCTCGGTGTCGGGGGCGTTCTTAACGGCGTCGACGACCGTCGCGCCCATGCGCCCCTTGGCGCCCACCACTGAGACTCGAATCATGATTCCTCCATCCAATCGTTGATCGTTCATCTTGCGATCTCTTGCGGTCCCTCCGGGGTTGGGGCCGGCCGGGCCACTGCCACGAGACCGCATCCATCCACAGTTCTACTCGACGCCCGCTACAGATACAGGAATCGTCGACACCACCCCGAAATCGTCTACAACGGGTGCCACAACACCCGCCCAACGCCATCTCACCGGAGAAATCGTCAAAAACCAACCCCAAATCGCCTTCGGCGGGTGCCACCACACCCGCCTAACGCCATTCTGGCCACCTAACCGAAGCGAAACACTCCAAAATCGTCTTAAGCGGGTGCCACAACACCCGCCTAAGACGCATCCCCTCATTTCACCTCCGACCGCGGCGGGCGGACAGCGCGGCGAGGGCGATAAGCGGAATCGACACGGCACACGCGACCATCGGCAGGGCGAGGCCGGCGTTCGGACCGGCATGGTCGAGCACTATGCCCACGATCGTGGAGCCAATCGACTGGCCGATGTTCACGGATGTGCTCAGCCACGAGAGTCCCTCGGTCAGGAAGTTCGGCGACACGGTCTGCTTGACGATGAGGTTGCCGGTGGCGTAGATCGGCGCCACGCCCAGGCCGGCGACGAGCTCGATCGCGCCGATGAGCACGAGGTTCTCCCCCGCCAGATGGATGCCGACGAATCCGAGCGTGAGGTACGCCATGAACACGAGCATGTGCTTCCAATGCGAGCCGCGCAGCCGCACGCTGCCGAACACCAGCGCGCCGATGCACGAGCCGACGGCGAACATGGCCAGCTGCACGCCGACGATGTTCGCGCGCCCGAGCGCCTTGGTGAGGCTGGTCATGGAGACGTCGAACATCGAGAAACACATGTTGAACACGACCCACATGATCATGAGCATGAGCATGCCCGGGAACTGCAGGGCGCTGTGCTTCGACGGGTCCGCCTTGGCACGCAGGGGCTCCGTCGTATCGAAGGCGGAGGCGGAAGCAAAGGCGTCGGAGGCAGACGATTCTCCCGCCGTTCCGCACACCACGGCATCCCCGCGCGCCGTCGTATCGACGGGCGTGAGGACGGCGACGGGCGGCTCGGTGCGTTTCTGCAGGAAATACACGGCGCCGCCGATGCCCGCCGCGGCCGCCGCCACGAAGAACGGCGCGACCGGGTGAATCGAGGTGGCAAGCCCGGCCGTGAGAATCGGCCCGAGGATGAACACCACCTCATCCACCGCGGATTCGAAGGCATACGCGGTGTTGAGCAGGTTCGGGTCGCCTTGGTCGCGCAGGGCCCACGACCAGCGGGTGCGCACCAGCGCACCGAACGCGAACTGCGTGGCGCCGATGCCGGCCGCGAGCACGAACAGAACCGTCAGCGGTACGCGCATCATGGCCGCAAGTGCGAAGGCCACGAGCACGGCCACCTCGGCGCCGAGCGCGATCCAGCCGACGCGGCTCTGGCCGTATCGGTCGAAAAGGCGCGCGTACACCGGGGTGGCGATGGCCATGGCAAGCACGCAGACCGCGCTCATGGTGCCGGCGACGGTCCAGTTGTCGTACAGGTTGTTGAGCGCAAGCACGATGCCGAGGCTGGTCATCGACATCGGCAGGCGCGCGAGGGCGCCGGCGGCGGAGAAGGCCTTGGTGCCGGGGATGGAGAAGGCACGGGCGTACGGCGAGCGGTGACCGCGCGGGGACGGCTCCGGCGTGCGCGACGGCGAGGGGGCTATCGTGTTCCTGCGTGCCATCGCAACCTCACGCGCGACCCGCGTACACGTACTTGTCGAGGAGCTCGTCGGAGCAGAACGACGGGATGCGCGGCGTCTCGGCCACGCGTTCGAGGCCGTGGGCATCGTAGAAACCGTAGCTGCAGCCGCTGTCGGTGAACAGGAAGTAGCGCGAGACGCCGCGGGAGCGCAGGTGGTCGAGAAAGCCGGAGAACAGGCGGCCTCCGATGCCCCGGCCACGGGCGCGCGGCGACACGATGAACAACTGGAGCTCCGCGTCGAAGGCGCCGTGCACGCGGCGGCGTGCGGATTCGAGAAGCATGTGGTTCACGTCGATGTCGGCGTCGATGTCATGCACGATGCGTTCGCCGCCGGTGACGTTCCCGGCCTGGGCGCGGCGGTCGCTACGGAGGCGGGCGGCGCCGGGCAGGGCGGGGGCGTCGCCGCGCACGGTGCCGAGCGCGAGGCCGAGCAGGCTTCCGTCGGCGTCAAGGGCGACGCGGCCGTAGGTGGTGTGGGGAAGGTAGCGCAATACGTCGACATGCGAGGCATAGGCGAACGATTCGTCGGTCGGGTAATACGCGCGGTCGAACCAGGTCTCGCGGTCGAGGCGCGCGACCGCGGGGATATCGTCCTCGCGTATGGCGCGGAAATGCGGCGCGGACGCGGACGCAGCGACGTGCGCGGCGTTCGCACCGGACGGCGCCACGATTCGCGCGGCGTGCGCGGTCTGCGCGATCCGGTCTGCGGGCGATGACGGGGCGGTCTGCGCCGGCGCCGTCATCGTCGGGATGGTTGTTTCTGCCTGTTCTGCCGTTGAGACGCCAGTCGTCATCTGGCTTTCCGACGACACCATGTCACACTCTCCTTGTGATTCCCGCGACGGCGGGCGGCCGTGTCGGGCTTTGCTTCTGTGGCCGATGGGCGGCTTCTGCCGATTAGTGGCTTATGCCGGCCATGGCCTGGGTATCGGGGTTTCGGTATCGAACGCGGGTTTCCCAACGACGCGAGTTTCCCAACGACGCGGGCGCCGCCTGCGGGGCGGCGTGACGCGGCGTACGAGCACGGTGCGCAACGCGGATTCCGGAAACGTTCGATACGGTTCCCATCCGGCGGCTGTCGCGCGCCCGCACGACCCGGGCGATGAACCTCAGCCCGGGCGATCGGCGCGGCGCACGACGGCCGCCTTGTCCGCGTCGCCTCTTCCGTCTCGTGTGACTTCGCCGACTGCACCCCGGCGCACGGCGCCATGGGGATTTGCCAGTGGGAGGTTCATCTTCGCCCCGCAGCAGGTCGGGCGACATGCAGGCGCGGCGAGCTCCTCCACGATTCCCGCCCGGCCGGATCGGGCGCCGCATGGGCGACGCCGGATCCGGCCGGCGGATACGAGAATCAGTGACGCATACGTGTCCAGTATACGGCCCCCGCTCGTCCCACCGCTGGACGAATGTGGCGGTGGGCGAAATGAATGGACGCTGCTGGACGAACGCATGGGCGGCGCAACCGGGGTGGGCGTCCCAAGCGGGGTCGCTACTGGGAATCGGCCTCCTTCGTGTCGGCATCCTGCGAATCGGTGTCCTTCGAAAGGTACAGGCCCTTCTCGATCTCGCCGACGATCTCCTCCTCGGTTTTCCGCCGTGCGACGACGAATCGCCCGGCCTCGTCCCCGACGCCCACGTAATACAACGTGGCGTCGATGTGGTCGAGGGGGATCTGCCAGAACCTGCTGAGCATCAGGCGATAGGCATCGAGCTGGATGAGGCGGTTCTCCTCCTCGTCGGCGTTCGGCCTGCGGCCGGTTTTCCAATCGACGATGGTCACGATGCGTTCGCCGTCGTCCGAGGCGGTGGGGCCGCCCATCGGATTGTGCGGATCGAGACCGCCCTCGAACACCGCGTCGATGGTACCGATGATGGCGCGGCCCGCTACAACCGTCGTGATCTTCTTCTCCGTGGCGGCGCAGACGCGCTGCGTCCAGTTCGATTCAGCCAGACGATGCCGCCACTGCTTCTCGTCGCCGGTGAGATCCGGGTCCGAGTCGATGCCTTCGACGAGCTGCCAGCGCTGATCCGGTTCCGTGTTGAAGAGCTGCTCGGCCCAGGCGTGGAACACGGTTCCCATCGAGGCGCCCGCGAAAGGCTGCTGGGGAATGGGGCGCAGGATGGCACGGGCCTCGTCCTCGGCCGTTCCCACCGCGGCGCCCTTCCCGGAACGAATGCCCAGGGTGCGTTCGATGCCGGTTACCGATGCCGGTTGCGTGGCGCGCACGGCGTTCGCACGGGAGATGAGATCGCGCGACATCGCCGCATCGCGGCGCTCCACGTCGAGAACGCGCATGGCCCTCGACAGCAGCGGCCACGTTGCACGGCGTTCGTCGGCCGCCAGCTCCTGCGCCTGCACAACGGCCTCGGATTCGGTGCCGTCTGACGGCAGGATGCTACGAACAGCCTCGGAGCTCATGCCGATCAGCATACGGGCCGTGGCATTGAGCTTCTGCGGCCAGCAGGCCGACGTATCGCCGAAAACGGTGCCGTCGAGCACACTGCAGAAATCGTCGATGCCGGACCACCAGCCCCATTCCGTGAGCATGCGGCACACGTCGGCGCATTCGTGCTCGTCGGTTCCGGACACATAGCCCGCGGGAGCCAGAAGGGCATTCTGGTTCGCGAGAATAGCCACCGCATTCCGGAAGCGCTTCTCCACCGTCGAGCGGGAGGAGACTCCGAAAAACTCGGAGGAATCAGCTGCGTCCGCGGTGTTCCCGGCCACGTCTTCGGCATCGGACGCCTCGTCCTGCGCGTCAGCATCCGGCAGAGAGATGTATCCGTACAGCTCCATCCACAGGTTGGACGGCACCGTGTTCTCGTGGAACGCCTTTGCAATCGTATAGGGATTCACACACAGGCAGTCCTTGTTGTTCTGGAGATATTCGTCAAACATCTCACCCATATGGTCTTGCCATCCGTCGGCGTCATCCCCCCAAACCCAAGAGGCCACAGGAGCTGTCGAATAATCACGGAAGGCACGCTCAATGGAATTATCCGAATCGATGTTGGAATCATCGGACACCACGGATGGCGCATCGACGCTATTGAAAGCCGCTTTTTGGGTTTCCCAAATCCGGACTATCTTCGCAGCAGATCGGGCATCCCATTGATCGAGGTATGTTCCTGTGTTCTTCGTGGCGACCACCAGGGCATCACCGCGGGTCCTGGTCAGCGCCACATAACCCAGACGACGTTCGTCGTCATGGCGCCTGCGCCCATACTCTTCCTTCTGGCTCAGGTAGGCGTCGCCAGGCCTGTGCTCCGTCTCGTTCACGCGGTACAGATCGTCGCTGTACTCGTGTTCGAGCTGTTGGACGATCGAGATGTCCTCAAGCGTCCCGGCGTGCGGGAACGGGGGCAGAATGGCGCTGTCCGCCCGCACTTCGGCCGGAACCTCCTCGGGCATGTCGAGCCAGGACTTGCACAGGGAGATGTATTCGACGCCTTCGGGACCGGCATAGTCCGGATACTCGTTCGGTGCATCACCAGTGGCCGTAATCGACAGATAATCCCCTTGTTTCGTCGGGAACCTGCCCTCGGTCATATTGACGATGGCGACGGCAGGCCACTCCAAGCCCTTGGACTGATGCACGGTCATGAGCTCCACATCCACCGCGGCACCGACCGTGGAGTCGGGCCCCTCCACATCTGTCGACGCGCTGTTCAGCCACGAGAGGAATCCGGGAATGGTGGCGTGGAAGCCATCGGGCAGCTCCTGCTCATAGCTCTGCGCCTGCTGGACGAGAAGGCCGACGGCCTGCGTGTAGTCGGACTGCGTTCCGCGAATGACGGCCGACACGGAGGAATCGACATCGAGGGCAAGCACAGCACCCGCCGCACGAATCGAGGCAGGAACGTTCTCCCGCGCGATGCTCTCCGCACGGTGGAGCATATCCGCCACGCGCATAGCCTGCTCCTTGCCACGCACACTCAGGTCGGATCCGGCGATGAGGTCGCGCACATTCGGCGACATCAGCGAGTCCACCAGCGTCACGCCTGTCGGCAGCTGATATTCCTGCCGTTTCTCGGCGACGATGGCCGCGATCTCGCTATCCGACGGCTCTTCCAACTCTCCGGGTTCCACAAGACCGGCCTCGCGCAAGGCGCGGTACTGGTAGCGGGAGTTCTCGGCATCCGCGAGCTTGGCGAGCTTGCGCGCGTCGTCCGCGCCCATGCCGATGCGCGGGGTCATGGCAAGGCGCTGGACCGATGCGTAGTCCCCGTGGTCGGAAATGGCCGACAGAAGCGCCATGATATCGCTGACATCGGGACGGTCGAGCAGCGCGCCGAGTCCGACGACACGGCATGTCAGGCCCGATTTCTCCAATGCCTCCCTGTAGCCGTTCATCGTGCCTTTCGAGCGGAACAGCACGGCGACGGGCACGTTCCTGCCATCCGTGCCGTATTTGGCGACGGCGGAGTGGGCGAAGGCGACGACCGCGGCGATCGACTCCGACTCGTACTGGTAGCACATCGTGGCGATGTAGGAGGAATTCGTCGCCGCATCTGCGACGGCGCTCTCTTTGGGCGTCAGAGGCGACACGGGGATTTCCCGCTGGCTCTCCGACAGGCTGGACGGCACGGCGTACGCGTGGTGGAAGGCGTCCGTCAGATGATTCGCCGCCTCCAGAATCACACGCGGATTCCTCTGCGACACGGTCAGCTCATACGGATCGCGCGTAATGCCGAACGTCTCCTTGAAGAAACGGAAGGCGCCCGGGCTCGCCCCACGCCAGGAGTAGATGGACTGGTAGGGATCGCCCACGGCGGTGACCGCCGAACGATGCCTGGCGTCATGGTGGAACAGCTCGGCCAGCAGCAACGCCTGGGTGGTGGAGGTGTCCTGGTATTCGTCAAGGAACACATGGGTGTACCGCTTGCGGTATTCGGCGGCGATGGACGGGTGCTCGACCACAAGGCGATAGGCGGCGATGGTGAAGTCGCTGAATTCCGCCATGCCGCGTTCACGCTTGGCGCGGATGAATTCCTCGACGAAATCGAGAAGGAGATCGCGCTGTTCAACCGTCTTCCCAAGCCTGGTGACGACGCCGAGATAATATCCGGCGAGCCTGGGGTCGTTCGCGCCCTTGTCAATCCACTCCTCGACGGTCATGGCCTTGTCGGCATTCGACTTTTTCGGCTTGGTGGGAACTTTGTCGGTGACCTTCACGGAATCGGCGTTGGGAATGGAGTCTCGCAACTCCTCCAGCTTCGCCCTGAAACGCTTGTCCCAGTCGCGGATTTTCTTCACTGCTTCCTCGCAGGACAGGCATTCCCGATCGATCATGGACGACGCGATGGAGCAGGACAGCGCATACACCTTGTCGACGATCGTGGTGAACGCACTGGCCTTATTCGTATCACCGTCGGACGAATCGGACGATTCCTTCGTGCCGTTCTCACCTTCGTCATCACCTGCGGCGAAAACCTTATCGAGGTTTTCACCCACGATGTCGGCGATCATCTGCCGTGCGCCCGCGTCGCTCAGCGGCTGCGTCTGCGGGTCGATGCCGACAAGCGGCCCGTACTGGCGCACGATGGATTGGAAGAAGGCGTCGTAGGTGGCGACGGACGGCTTCATGAACCTTCTGTCGGGGTCCGCGACGGCATGCGTCCGGCCCGTCTCGGCGTCATCCGGCGCAGGGCTCCCCACCTCCTTGTCCACGGCATTGGACACGCGGCTGAGCAGCTCCCCGGCCGCCTTGCGCGTGAAGGTCAGACCGAGGATTTTCTCCGCGGGCACGTGGTCCTGCACGATGAGCTTGATGATCCGGTGCGTCATCGTGAAGGTCTTTCCCGATCCGGCTCCGGCGATGACGAGGATATCCTCGTTCGCGGGGGCGCCGATGATGGCGCTTTGCTGGTCCGTGAACTTGATGACGGGCTTGCCCCCATCGGGTGTTGCGGTGGTTCCGGCCTGATATGCCCTGGACTGACCGGGCGTTGTGTTCTCCCTTGTGTTATCGGCGATCATTCGTTGCCTCCCATCACGGTATCGATGTTGGCGTCATATGCCTCGGCGCATGCGGGGCAGACGTTCTTGTGCCTGCAGAAATGCTGCTTCTCGACCGGCGGACGCAGCGGGATGAGGTCCGCGTTCACCACGGCGGCGGCATAGAAGACGCGGGCGATCATGGTCAGCGCCCACACCGTGGTGGTTACGTATTCGTTCTCCCTGAGATAGGCGAGAACATCGTCGGGCACTCCGTCCGCATGGTCGGGAAGGGATATCTGGATGAACTCGCTCAACCCACGTGTGTTGTTCGAACGATTCTGATAGAAGCGGGCGGTCAGCTTACCGTTCTCGAACAGCGCCGGCTGAGAACGAACCTCTTCCTTACCGCTCCTGCCGCCTTTGCTGCTCTTGCTGCTCTTGCCGCCCACCATTGCCGGAAGCTCCGAGGCTTCGACATCGAACAGACTGGCATTCGCCACCTCGACGGAACGGGAACGTTCCGAGGAAGACGCAACGGGATAATGCAGCGCCAGCTGGTAGCACACAAGCTGCAGATCGTTGAAGGACGCCTCGAAGCTATGCGCCTTGCCGGTTTTGTAGTCGATGACCCGGCAGAACTCGCCTTGATCGTCCTTACGATGCTCGAGCCGGTCGATGCGAGCCCTCAGGTGGATCCGTGTCGAGGCATCGAGTCCTTCCGGGAACCCGGGCACAAGAAGGCCGAACAGCCTCAGCATGGATTCTCCGGTCATCTGCGTCATGGACGCACCATCAACCGTTGATGCCATCGCCTTGTTGAAATCATCGGCGATATCGGCTGCGGTGAAGGACGAACTGACGGATTTCTCGCATTCTACCCCGTCGAATTCTCCGACGCGGAAGGGCACGTGGGAACCGCTTTTCCCGATATCGGCGGCATACGGATTCTCCGGATCGTTCTCCTTGACGAAATAGGAGGCGATGTTGTGCAAGGCCGTCTGCGCGTTCCGGTCCTTGAGCAGATAGGAATAGCGGTCCTCCGGGGATGCCGAGGCATCGGGCTCCTGGCGCAGCCCGCAGTAGACGTCGTACATCTTGGTCTGGATGTCCCTGATGCACGCTTCATTGTCCTCCCGCTGGCGAAGGTCACGGTAGTTTTCAGGATTGTCCCATCCCTTCTCGGATGCGATCTGGGCCACCTTGTGGATCAGCGTACCGAAGGATGTACTGACGGAGAAAGGCGTCGGACCGGACATCGACTTGTCGAGAACGGCGCAGATCGGGCACCCCCAGATGGCATCGACCATCGAGGGGTTGAGCGACACGGAGGAGGCGTGGCGCCGGGGAAGCGGGTTGGCGACGGCGCGGGTCTCCTCCCCTGCCGGTGTCACGGCCGGCACAGGGGCGAAGAACCAGCGGTCAGGGTCGGCTATATCCACTCCGCGATGTGCCAGATAGGCAAGCGCCAGAGCGGCATCCTGACCGGTGGCGTCAAGGTCGCGATACGCAACCGTTCCCGTCGCGGCCTTGCCCTTCATGCCGGCAGGTTGCGTTTCCCTGGCTTGCGCATTTTCCTCGGCCTGCGCGACCTTGGCACCGGACGCCCCGGCATGGGAGAACAGCATTCCCGCGGCCATGTTCAATGTCCCGGATGCCGATGAGGCAGCCGAGGGTGCCGTCGATTCATCGGCGGACGCCGGCGCGGGCGCCATCTCGCGGCGCGCCTCGCCGACAAGCGTCATCCTTGCCCGGCTGACAATACCCCGCACTGTGGCGGGCATGGAGTCGGAAATGGATTCATACGGAACCTGCGACAAATCCCCGGTGCGCTGGAACAGCTCGGGCATGAACACGAAGAGGAAGTCCGAGGGGATTTCGGAGTCGTTCCAGGAGCAGCTCACCGTCGTGCGTCGGGTGGCGCGCGTCAGCGATACGAGCAGGCTTTTCTCCTCGGAATGGAGCACCGACGCAACCGCCACATTATGGCCGTGCGCGGCTGCCGACGCGGCATCGCGCACTGTGCCGCGCATCATGATATGGGCGAGGTACTCGGTTCCGAACATCGTGTTGCGCTCCTCGAGATTCGGCCACACGCCCTGCTGCAAGGAGGGGATCCACACAAAGCCCCACGACCTTCCCGCGGCACCCGCGGGCGTGGTCACGGTGACGGCGTCAAGCACCGGCGCCTTCTGCGCCAGGGAGTCGGCCACCACGTCCATATTGCGCACACGCGCGGCGAAGGCGGCGATGGATGCGCCGGCCGAGTTCTCATGCGCATAGCGGAACAGGCGCGTGGCCATGTCGAGACGGTCGTTGGCGATATTCGCGTCCTCGCCGTCGAACAAGGCGATGCCGCTCCATTCGTCGGCCACATCGCAGGCGGCCCAGGCCGCCCACAGCACGGTTTCCACCGTATGCTCGGGATTCCTCAGCTCCTGGGCCACGGGATCGATGTGGCTCAGTGCCTTGTCGAATTCCTCGATGTCATCGCTGGGATCGATGGCCTTGATGCCCGCCATCAGCCGTGCGGAATCCCGATCGCCGAGAACAAGCGCGCGCAGCAGGTCCGTCGCCGTCATGGCGGTGGCATCGTCGCTGGCATCATCGGTGCCCGGTGTCACAGTGCCCGGCGTCACAGCACCCAGCGTCATGGCGGAGAGTGCGGTGCGGATGGCGGACAGACGCAGCGGGCGGCGAATGGCAATGCCGCCGACGGTGCGGTCCGACTTCACGCCCGCCAGCGGGCTGGTCAGGTAGGTGTTCACGACGCGCCGGATGATGGCCGCCTGTTGCGCGGATTCGTCCATCGACGCCGTGGGGCTCGTGGCATACGAATACGTTCCATTGCGCATCTGGGCGAGGTCAATGAGGGCGAGCAGTCCCTCGACCGTGGGATTCCCGGCGAAGGTCTGCATGACGGAGCTGTACCGCACCGGAACGCCTTCGCGCCTCAGGGCATCGCCGAACGAGCGGACCGCGTTGTTGTCATGCACGATAACGGCCGCATCATTCCACGAATCGATAACACCGGTGAGATACGCCTCGCGAATATCGCGGACCGTGCCGTCGATTTCCTCGTCCTGCGAACGGTAGACTGCCGCGTGCATCGTGGCATCCGTGCCCGGGCGCTCCGCGGAATCCGAATCGTCTGCGATACGCCCGTCAGCAGGGAACGCGGGATCGGTTTGCGAAAGGGATGCGCCGTCCACGGCCGTGCGCAGTGCGGTCATCTTCCACGGGCGGGATGCCAGGGGCGGCAGTCCGTCCTCGTCAGAGGCGATATGCAGCGACACACGCGACGCGACGATGTCGCGGTAGGTCGCCGACTTTTCGTCGAGCTCCGCGCCGTTCATCGCATGCCCCAGATCGCAGCGGTGGGCGTTGAGCCGGCCGAGGTCGGCGTCGGCCAGTCCGATGCCGCTGACATCGCTGCCGGGCGTCGTGCCGATGCGAACGGCGAGGTATTCCGGATAGGCACCGCGGAAGGACTGCACCGATTCATCGGGGTCGCCCACGAGCACGAGCCTGGCCCCATGCCGTTCCATGCTCTGGAGGAAGCCCATGCCGGCGAGGGTCAGGTCCTGGACGTCGTCGACGACGACGATATCCGGAATGGCGCGTGCGCACCCCTCTGGATTGGAGTCCACTTCCTGGGTGGCGCGCAGCAGGAGATACGAGGAATCCACACGGAACTCCTTCGTGTACCGGGCGTTGATGGCATCCACGTATTCGTGGCGCAGGGCGAACGCCAGCTGCCACTGGGTCCGCAGCCGCAGCACCCCGGCGTCCTCGGTGGCTTCCGAAACCAGGGCGTTGAGCACCGCATTCTCATCGGCCTCGTTGCGCCCGACGCCCACTTCGTCGGCGCGGGCGAGGACGTCACGCAGCTGTGCGACGAATTCCGGCGTGATATTGCGTGCGAAAACATCCTCCGTCGTACCCGCGACGCGGCCTTGCGACGCCTTCGACGAGCCGAGTCCCTCGTCCGGCGCCGATGTGGCGGCTGCCTTGGCAGCGGACTGCTCGTCGAAATAGTTCAGCAGCAGACGGCACACATGGCACAGCTCGCCTGTCTGCGCGTGCTTCTGGTGCCCCGCCAGCACATCGGACAGCAGCTCGTCCTGCTCTGCGCCGTTCAGGAGCCTGGGCGTGGTCTTGCCCTCGCTATGGCGCCCCTGCGCCAGAACCTTGTAGGCAAGCGCCGGAATCGTGGTAATGACGCGCGAATCGTCATGCACCCCGAGCCGGGAGATCATGCTGCGCCCCAATTCATCGGCCACGATGCGGCCGGACACGACCATGCGCGCGCTTCCATTGCCCACGGCATGGGCGCGGCGGAAGGCCTCGAGCGCAAACGTGGTCTTGCCGCTGCGCGGGGCGCCGCTGACGTACAGCGTGCGCGTCGGGGTGCCGTCCGCGCCGGACAGGGTGCCGGCGTACAGCGAGTCGACGGCGGCGAGGGCCGCGGCCTCGCCGGCGCCCTGCGACCGTGCGCCCTGCGACCGTGCGCCCTGGGGACGCGTGGGACCGGATTGTGTGGGAGTGTTTGCCATAGGTATCTCTCCTTCCGCGGGTCTCCCCCGCTTCCGTGCCGCCGATGCCGGTCTCATCCGGTACGGCGGCGTGCGTTATGCGAATGCGGTGTGTTCCGTAAGTCAGCGCTTCGTATGTTTGAGTTTTTCGTAAGTCAGTTTTTTCGTAAGTTTGTGTTTTGTAAGTTTGTGTTTTCGAAAGTTCGTGTTCCCGATTCCTGAGTTGCGCGGCTCGGTGCTGCGCCGTTCAACTCCCGGTTTCGGGCATTCCTTTGTTCGGTTGTGGTCATGTTCAGTTGTGGTCATCGCCTGCGCCAACCGCTCCCCCGCGATTCCATCGTCGGAATCGACACCCCCGGGAAGCGACCTGCGCCACGCGATTCGCTTTTACAGTACACGTTTCGTCCGTTGCGCGGAGGGACGACGCACCGCGGCCGCACGAGCGACCCCGCACAATCGTATGAAAACTCCACAAAGCGCCTGTTCCCAACGATTCTGCATCGCCCCTTCCGTTGATGCCACCACTGTACAAGTACGTTTTTCTCGGCGTGTCGCGATTTTTCGGATTTTCGTGCGCCCCACCAAAAGCATCGCGACTCACGCCAACCTCTCGGCCACAACGAAAGCCGACGCGACGGCGCCATCGTGGCTCAGGCTCACATGCCACCGGATCGGAAACGGCAGCCGCGCCTCCACCGCAGGCGCCAGCATGACGCGCGGCCGGTGCCGTGTATCCTCCACGATGCGCACGTCGCGCCACGGAAAATCGTCAATCGTATACGGCGCCTCCCCCGGCCCCAGCGCCTCGGACCACGCCTTGAGCACGGCCTCCTTGCCGGCCCACCGCGCGGCCAGATGCACGGCCGTGCCGTCGCCCGCCCGCGCGGCGCGCTCCTGGCACTGCCGCAGCTCCACGGGCGCGAACGCACGCGTCGCGAAACCCGTGCCGGGCATCGCCAGCTGCTCGGCGAACGCAGGAACATCAACCACGTCATGCCCCACGCCCGCCACCTGCCACGATTGCGTTCCCGCAGGACGCGCGGAATCCACCTGTCGGTCTGTCATGCCCACCACGCTACCGCGCAATGCCGCCGCTGCACAATGCAGTCGCCACACAATGCAGTCACTACACAACGCACCCACACACAACGAAAAGCGGGCCCCGATGCCGAAACCGGCACCGGAACCCGCTTGTCTCCCAAGGGCCCTCAGACCACGCCGCGCCTACCGCGCGTCGTAATACCCATCGGCCCCCAGACGCGCCTCGGGATCAAGAAGCATGGCCTTCTCCACCTCATGCGCATCGTAGCCGTGGCCGTCCTCGCGCAGACGGCGGCCCTCCACCGGCTCGAACAGCGGCGCGTGGCCGAGCATGCCGGCGGCCAGGCGCTCAGCGCCCGCGGCCAGACGGCGGTCGGCGTGCGCACGCCACGCGTCCAGCGCGTCCTGGCCCGCGGTCTTCGCCACGGACGCTTCGAACGCACCGGGGTGCACGAGCGCCACGAGACCGGAAACATGCCCGAAGCCGAGGGACGTGGCCAGCCCCGCCTTCACCGTGCGGCCGGCGGCCCTGAGGTCGAGCGGCTCGCGCAGCCACACCATGAAGTCGTCGCGCTCGAGCTTGGGGTCCACGCAGTCGAGCGACGCGTTCGCCGGCACGGTGCCGGACGCGAAGATCTGCGTGAGGCCATGCACCTGGAACACGCAGGCGCCGCCCTTGGCGTGGCCGGTCAGGCTCTTTTGCGACACCACGTAGAGCGGGTTGCCGGCCGTGCGGCCGATGGCGTGCTCGATGGTGTTGTGAAGCTCGGACTCGTTGGGGTCGTTGGCATTCGTGGACGTGTCGTGCTTGGAGACCACGGCGATGTCGTCCGGCTCCACGCCGAGCGCCGCGAGGTCGCGCACGAGCGCGGAGTCCCTGCCGCCCTGCGCCGCCGCGAGCGCACCAAGGCCGGGCGCCGGGATGGACGTATGCGCGCCATCCGCGAAGGAGCGCACATACCCCACCACGCCGGCGACGGGCAGCCCCAGGCGCAGCGCGATGTCGCCGCGGGTGAGCAGCACGGTGCCGCCGCCCTGCGCTTCGATGAATCCGCCGCGGCGCCTGTCGTTGGCGCGCGAGAAGAAGCGCGGGGCGATGCCCTTGTCAGCCATCTCCTGCGAGTTCGCGGTGGCGTTCATGTAGCCGAAGCCGTTGACGGATTCGACGCCGATGTCGTCGATGGCGCCGGCAACCACGAAGTCGGCCTTTCCCAGGCGGATCTTGTCGAAGCCCTCCTCGATGGACACGGCGGCGGTGGCGCACGCGGAGACCGGCTGCACCATGGCGCCGTAGCCGCCGATGTAGGACTGCATCACATGCGCGGCCACGACGTTCGGCAGCGCCTCCTGCAGGATGTCGCTGGGGTATTCGCGGTTCAGGTAGCGGTCCACGTACAGCTGGCGCATGGAACGCATGCCGCCGAAGCCGGTGCCCTGCGTGTCGGCCACCTGTGCGGGGTGCACGGCCTGCAGCAGTTCGGTGGGGCTGAATCCGGCGGAGAGGAATGCGTCGACGGTGGTGACGATGTTCCACAGCGCGATCGGGTCCACGTCGCCGACCATGGAGGCCGGGATGCCCCAGCGCGTGGGGTCGAAGCCGTCGGGGAACTGGCCGCCGACGGTGCGCGTCATGGTGGCGCGGCGCGGCACGAAGGCGCTGGCGCCCTTGAGACGCGTGACGGTCCATTCGCCGGTTTCCTCGTCGCGTCCGATGCGCGTGTGCGCGGGGTCGGCGGCGGCGTATTCGTCGGCCGTCTGGCGGTTGGCCACGCTGAAGGTGACGTCGTGGTCGAGGAAGACCTCGGCGGATTCCTCGTCGGTGCCGTCCTTGTAGCTCACGCCCATCGCCTCGGTGAAGGGACGGATGCCGGAGCGAGCGATCACCTCGTCGCGGTAGCGGTCGGCGATGTCCTCCTCGGCGATCGGCTCGCCGTCGGCGTCCACCCAGCCCGGCTGCGGGTTGTCCTGCCACGAGACGAGTCCCATGTTCCAGGCAAGCTCAAGCACACCCATGGCAGAGAGGTTGACCGTGCCGTCCGAACGGATGCCCAGCTCGGCTTCGAAACGCGTGCGACCGAAGCCCCACGGGCCCAGTTCGCCGATGGACACGATAACCACCTCGTCCTCGGGGCGGGCGGTGACGCCGCTCCATTCGGCGAGGTCGGCGACGGGCTGGCGCGGCACGCGCGGCGTGGGCAGCGCCTTGATGCGCGTCTGCGGCGCGGCTGCGGCCTGCACCGGGGAATCCGACGATTGCGCCGCCGCGGCCTTCGCCGCCGCATCCGCCTCGGCCTCCGCCCGCAGGGCGCGGATGTCGAGCGGCTCGCTGCCCAGGCCTCCGGTGAGGTCCACGTCGAGCGGACCGTCCGCCGCGGCCTTCGCGCGGGCGTCGGCGGTGGCGAGGTCGAGCAGACGATTCGCGATCTGCTCGGTGGAATACGTGGTCAGGCCATGCCTCTGAACCACTTCGACGAGCGGGTCGTTGCCGCCCATGAGGCCGGTGCCGCGCACCCAGCCGATCTTGGGGTGGGCGAAGGTGACGCGGTCGGACCACACGCGCTCGGGACGCGCACGGTTGACGAGCGCGTCGAAGGCGCTCTTGACCTCGCCGTACGCGCCGTCGCCGCCGAACACGCCGCGGTTGGGCGAGCCGGGCAGCACCACGTGCAGCCTGTGGTCCACGTCCGTGTCGGCGCCGATGGCGGACAGCCCCGCGATGAGGCGTTCCACGCCCCACAGCATGAGGCGTGCCTGGGATTCGAACAGCTCGCCCGAATCCGCCATCGTGCCGTGCACGGGCGGCGCGGCGAACGGGAAGAGCACCGTGGGCTCGAGCGCCGGCTTGATGACGGTGGTGGTGGCACCATGCGTCTCACGCTGCTCCGTGCCGATCCATTCGATCAGCGCGTCCACGTCGCGGTAGCTCGACAGGTTCGCGGGCACAAGCCACAGGGCCGCGCCGCGCGTGGCATGCGTGCGGTACGTCCTCTTGGCCCACTGCACGATGGACGGGCGGAAGCTGTGGCTGGTGGCGATCACCGTGGCGCCGCCGGCCAGCAGGCCGGCCACGACCTGCCCGGCGATGGAGTTGGCGGACACGCCGGTGACGACGGCGATGTCGCCGTCGAAGCGACGCGCGGCGCGCACCTCGGCGATGTCGGACACTGCCATCGTGTCGGACGCATCCGCGCCCTGCTTGCCGGAGGCGGCCTTCTTCAGCGCCTTGGACGCCTTCTTCGCGGCTTCCTCGTCGGCCGCGGCCACGGCATCGGCATCCATCGCGGCCTGCTCGGCGATGCGGCGGAACACGTCGCGCAGCGTCTTGTCGCCGCCCTTCGCGGCCTGCTCCGCGTACCAGCGGGCCTGCTCGGCCACGGCTTCGCCGGCGCCGGTGAAGTCGAGCGCGGCGCGCTCCTCGTCATGGCCGTAATAGATATGCGCGAGGTCTTCGCGGGCCGAGGCCCAGCGGTCGTCGAACAGAATCGCCTTGCGTTCGTCGAAGCGCGGCGTGACCTGCTCCACCCATTTCGCCCCGAGCTCGGCTTCGACAGCCTCGACGGTGCGGCGCGCGTCCTCGTCGTCGTTCCCGGTCGGCTGCGGCGCTTCGACGCCAAGCTGCCCGAGCACGAAGCGCGCGGTGGAGGCGAGCACGCCGTCCTTGCCGGTCACGGAGCTGGCGAAGGCGTCGAGAGCGGCGGAATCCATGACGGCGCCGCCGGCGCCGGCTCCTGCGGAGACGGGGGCCACGGCCACGCCGTGCTCGCCGGCCACCTGCTGCACGGCCGCGTCGATGAGCGCGTCCGCCTCGGCGGCGTTGGCCACCGGGTTGGCTGGCAGCGTGGCGAGGTCACCGCCTCGCGAGCTGGCGCCCTCGCGGGTGCCGAGCAGGATGGCGGCCGTGACGAAGGCCGTCCACCCCTCGCCCAGACCCCAGAAATCGTTCAGATGCTGCGCGATATGCGTGGGCTTGACGCCGGCGGAGCCGAACAGCGCATGGAGGCGTTCGCGCACGGCCTCGCTGAGCACCTGCCCGAAGGCGCGGTACCTGGGGGCCACCGAGGTCACGATTCCCGCGAGCTTGGCCACGGTGGCCTCGGCCGCTCCCTCGACGCTGGGCACACCCAGCTCTCCCGTGATATCCATGAGCAGCTGGTTGCGGCGGGACGACACGCCGTTGGTCAGCGTATCGGTGGTGTCCTGGTCGCCGATCTGGTCGGGGCGCACCTTCGACTCGTAGGCCAGCAGGGTCTTGATGCCTTCGGCCGCCGTGAACGGCAGGTCGGCGACGGGGCCGGAGGCTGCCGGCGCGGCGGGCGCAGGCGCGGCGGACGGCATAGAAGCAGCGGCAGCGGCCGCGGGCGTAGCAGACGCGGCGGCACCGGACGCGGCAGCCATCGTGGACGCCGCGGCCGGCGCCGCAGCCGAAGCCTCCTCCAGATCCTCCTGCGGAACCAGCGAATCCGTGTCCGTGCAATACACACGGGCCTCGTCGCGCTCCACATTCCGCACGGTCACGTCCAGGCCCTCGAAACGCGGCAGGCGCAGCGTCTTGGCGCCGAGGTTCGCCAGCGTCGGGGACTTGCCCAGGCCCACCTCCACGTAGTTGGTGACGCCCAGGCCGCCTTCCTCGCGCGGCGTGAACAGCAGGCGCTGCGTCTCGATCCAGCGCACCGGCGACGCGAACTGCCAGCTGAGCAGCTCGGTGAGCAGCAGGCGGCCGAGCTTCTGGTCGTCCTTGGCGTAGGAATCCCACACGGAGTCCTTCTCAAGCGCCTTCCTGATGCGCTCGGACGGCACCGTGTCGAGGATCGAGCGGGCGAAGTCCTTCGTCATCTCGAAGGGCCGGGCCACGAGATTCGGGATGTAGCGGCCCACGAGGCGCGAGTAGTCGATATGCTGCGGCAGCAGGGCGTCGAGCTTGTCACGGAACTCAGGCACGCCGCGGCGCAGCTTGCTCGAATGGAACGGCACGTCGATGCCGGGCACGAACATGAACGCCGGCTTGCCGCCCGCCTCCTTGGCGCGGCGGTTCGCGTCGTCGCGCAGGGCCTTGAGGCCCGCGATGGTGCCGGCGACGGCGTACTGGGCGCCCTCGAGGTTGTAGTTGACGATCTCGAGGAACTCGCCGCTTTCCTTGGCGACCTGCGCCACGTACTCCTTGACGCCGTCGTCACCCACGCCGAACTGGTTGGGGCGCAGCGCGCCCATGCGGTAGTTCGAGCGGCCCTGCTCGTCGCGTTCGATGAGATGATGCATCGTGGAGCCGCGGTGGAACACGAGCACGAGCTCGGTTTCCAGCGGGATGATGCCCGCGAAGGAGCTCAGTGCATCGTATTCGCCGAGCGAATGGCCGGCGAAGTAGGAGCCTTCGATGAGAGCCCCCGCCTCGCGCAGACGCGCGGACTGCGCGAAGGCTACGGTGGCGAGCGCCACCTGCGTGAACTGCGTGAGGTTGAGCAGGCCGTCCGGGTGGTGGTAGTGCACGCCGTTGGCGATGATGTCGGTGGGGTTGTCACGCACGATGGCGAGGATCGAGAACCCGAGCTGGCTGCGCGTGACCGCGTCGGCGCGCTCCCACACCTCGCGGGCGGCGGCGCTCTTGGTGCGCTCGTCGAGCACCATGCCCTTGTGCTGGATGCCCTGGCCGGGGTAGACGAAGGCGCTGATGGGCGCGCGGGTGACGGCGGTGGCGCGCGAGACGAGCTCGCCGTCGGCGCGGCACGTCACTTCGAGCACGATGCCACGGCCGGCCACGCGGCCGATGCGCTCCACATCGATCGTGACGGTGGCGCCGAGCTGCACCATGCCGCACATCGTGTACGTCCAGCCTTCCACCTGCCAGGCGTTGCCCTTGGCGTCGCGCGCCTCGACGGCGTGCTGCGCCGTGGCGGACAGCCACATGCCGTGCACGAGGGGCGCTGCCAGGCCGGAGATGGCGGCGGCGCGGCGGGACGTGTGGATGGGGTTGAAGTCGCCGGAGGTGCGGGCGAAGGCGGTCATGTCGGTGGGCGCGGTGACGGTGACGCGGCGCAGGAGACGGCGCGGGGTGTCGCGCACGTCCGCCACGATGCCTCCGTTGGCGGGCGCATCGGCCGGCAGGTCGGCGCTGTAGGCGCGGCCGCGGATGGCGAAGCGCTCGGTCTGTTCGGCCAGGACGGTGCCGTCCTGCGCGGTATGCGTCACATGGATGGTGATAACGCGGCCGGAGGCGGATTCCATGTAGTCCTCCGCCCACGCCGAGAGGTTCACGACCTGGCCTGTATGCGCCGCGAGCGCGTCGCGGTCGTCGGACAGACGGATGAGGTGGTCGAGGTGCACCGCGTTGAGCAGACCTTCGATAATCGGCGTGTCGCCGTCGTGCACGGAGCCGAGGGCCGCGTAGATGGCGGGCCAGGCGGGTCCGACGAGGGCGTCGGGCACGATGCGCGCCTTGGCAAGCGTGCCGGGAAGCGCCGCGCCGGTGACGGTCTCGTGGTCGGGGCCAAGGTTGGCGGACAGCGTGTAGTGCGACTCCACATGGCCGAAGGGGTGACCCTGCTCGCGGTCCGCGTCGTTCACGGTGACCTGCGGCATGGCGTCGAGCACGTCGCCGGTGATGGCGGTGTTGCCGATGCCGGCGGTGGCGGCGAGCATGGCGTAGACATGCTTGGGCAGGCGCGCCTTGTCGACGACGGGCATGAGGTACGGCGCGTCGGCGTCGAGGGTGAGCGGGATGACGATGTCGCGCACGGCGTGCTTGCCGGTGCCGCCGTCCTTTTCACCGTCCCAGTGCGTGTCGAGATGCACGTCGAGGTTCCACCGTGTGATGGCGGATGAGGCGGAATCGGCGTCATCGGCGGCGGGCGTGATCTCGTAGGTCTCATCGCCCTCAGGCGTACCGAAGGCCGGGTTGTCCATCATATGGCCCATCCAGCTGATATGCGGGTTGCGGCGGATGGCGGCCTCAGGGTCCGTGGCACCGTCGAGGGCGGCGAAAGCCGTCGCGACGGCGGAATCGTCGGAAGTATCGTCGGCGCCATCGTCGGCCTGCGCACGCTCAAGGCATGCGTCGGCGAAGCGCCCCAGGATATCCGTGACCGGCTCGTTCTTGGTCGTGATGCCCGCGACGGCGATGGGGCCGGGGATGATGCGCACGGAATCGGCGGAGTAGCGCGGGTCCTCGGACTGCCACAGCTGGTCACGGCCCCACCAGCGCAGCAGGTCGCCGTCGATGACGGGCACGAAGGGCACGGGCTTGGGGTATTCGCGGCACAGCGCCGGGAACCAGGCGGCGTCGGTCGGCGTCACATGCAGCTCGCCGGCCTGCGGGTAGGCCTCGGCGAGGCGGTCGAGCGCCGCCGGGGCGTCGAGCACGGCGTCGGTGTCGGCGAACAGGGACGTGAACTCGCCGGTGTCCTGCTCGGTGACGCGCGCCTCGATGCGGTGCAGCAGGTGCAGGAAGCGGTCGGCGAAGCTGCGGTCGGCCCACGGGTAGCACAGGTCGGCGAAGCGCTGCGCCCACTCCTGATAGGTCATGGCGTCGAGGTCGCCGAAATACGGCTTGCTCGTGGCGTCCAGCGCGGCAATCACCTCGTCGCGTCGGGCGGCGAGCTCCTCGGGGTGCTTCTCCAGATGCACGATGAGGCGTCCGGCCCGGGCGGAGGAATTCTCGATCTCGTACAGGTCGGCGTGCAGATGCGACAGGCCGGAGGTCATGCCGCCGCGCTCCTTGCCGGACGGCACCCAGCTCTCCCCCAGCGGCGCGAACACGTCGCCGTCCTTCGCGTCCGGGTCGATGCCGGGCGTGGCCACGAGAAGGTCCTTGACCTGCTCGCTGGTATGCGCCTCCTTGGCGGTCATGACGGCGGTGCCCACAAGCACGCCGTCGACGGGCATGCGCGGCACGCCGTAGCGTTCGCTCCACTGGCCGCAGATGTAGTCGGCCGCGCGCTGCGGTGTGCCGATGCCGCCGCCGGCGACGAGCACGACGTTGCGGTGGTCGCGCACCTGCGCGTAGGTGCTGATGAGCAGGTCGTCGAGGCTCTCCCACGAATGGTGGCCGCCGGCGGAGCCGCCCTCCACCTCCATGATGACGGTCACGGGCTCCACGGCCTGCGCGATGCGCAGCACCTGGCGGATCTGGTCGACGGTGCCGGGCTTGAACGCCACGTAGGGGAAGCCGTCCTTGTTCAGGGTGTGCACGAGCTCGACGGCCTCGTCGAACTCCGGGATGCCCGCGGAGACCACGACGCCGTCGATCGGGGCGCCGGACGCGCGCTTGCGCGGCACGAGGCGCTTGCCGCCGAACTGCAGGTTCCACAGGTAGCGGTCCATGAACATGGCGTTGAACTCCACGCTCGCGCCTTCGCGCAGCTGGCTTTGGAGTTCGGCCACATGGCGGTCGAGCACCTCCTCGGTCACCTGGCCGCCGCCGGCGAGCTCGGCCCAGTAGCCGCGATTCGCGGCCGCCGCCACGATTTCGGGGTCGACGGTGGTGGGCGTCATGCCGGCGAGCAGAATCGGCTTCTTGCCGGTCAGGCGCGTGAAGGCCGTGCTCACCTCTCGGCCCGCGGCGGTTTCGATGACGCGCGGCGCGAAACGGGACCAGTCGGCGAGGCGACGCGGCTCTTCCTCGAGCTCCACGGCGGCAACGCGGTCCTTTGCGGTGGAAAGGGACACGATTCCCGCGCCGGTGCCGTCCACCAGGGCGCTAGTGAGCTTGGCCGCCGTGACGCCGGGGCCGAAGTCGACGAACCACACCTTCGAGGCATCCGCCTTCGCGAGCGCTTCGGCCACCTGGCCGCTCCAGTCCACATCGTCGGTGAGCACCTGGGAGGCGAGACGGCGGGCCTGCGCGCCGTCAAGGCCGCAGCGGGCGGCCCATTCCTCCACTTGGGCCACGGCGGGTTCCATCAGCTCGGAGTGGAACGGCACGGTGACCTCAAGGTATTCGACGGAGGGGTCGAACACCTTGCCGCCGCGCACCTTCTGTGCGCGCAGCTTGGCCTGACGCTCGTGCTCGAGGCCAATCTGGCGCTCGAGCCTGGCGAGGTCGGCCGGGTGGCCGGAGACGACCATATGCGTGCGGGAGTTGGTGACGCCGATGGCGATGGGGCCGGCCGGGTTGGCGACGCGGCGGATAAGCTCCTCCACCTGGGCGCGGGTGGCGCCCTTGATGGACATCATGGGCGACGTGCCGCGCTCGCCCTCGAGGCCGAGCAGATGCGACTGGCGGGCGCCGGCCGCTCCGATGAGGCGCGCGATGGCAAGAATGCGCACGATGGCGTCGCGCGCGGACTGCGCGTCCGACGCCTCGTGAGCGGCCTGCACCATGTCGACGGCCAGCACGCCCTGGGAGTGGCCCAGGGATGCGATCGGCGAGACGGCGGAGGCCTTGAAGCCGAGGTCGGCCGCCGACAGCAGTGCGCCCAGCTGGGCGAGCGCGATGCCGGGCACGCTCACGGCCGCGTCGGCGGCGGCGCCGAGCACCGGGGAGTCGGATGCATAGTCGAACAGATCGGCACTTTCGCCGGTGGTGGCCAGCAGGTCGGCGGCGATGGGCTCGAGCAGGCGCTCGGAATCCGCCGCGTAGGCGTGCAGACGCTCCGAAAGGTCGGGGTCGTTGTCCAGCTCGCGAAGGGCGGCCGTCCACGGCGTGGACTGGCCGGCGAAGGTGAGGATGACCTGTGCGTCGCACAGGCGGGTCAGGAAGGAAGTCATGCCTTGTATCTCCTGGTGATGTATCTGGTTGTGCGTGATGGTGTGTTGTTCGTTCGGAAAATCGTAGGGAAGCCGCCGGCGTCACAGCGGCTGGTTGCCGTGGTGGCGCGTCGTCGGACGGCGGCGCTGCTTGCCGCGCAGCACGGACAGCGAGCGGATGATGACGTCGCGTGTCTGCTCGGGGTCGATCATCGCGTCGATCTGCCCGGTTTCCAGCGAGAGATTCGCGTTCACGGTCTCGGCCTCGTACTGCGCCACGAGCTCGGAGCGCAGCCGCTCCTCGGCCTCGGGCCCCTGCTCGCGCGCCTTGCGCAGCTCCTTGCGGTGGATGATGTTCACGGCTCCCTGCGCGCCGAGCACGGCGATCTGCGAATTCGGCCACGCGAAGTTGAAATCCGCGCCGATGGCCTTGGATCCGAGCACGATATACGCGCCGCCGAAGGCCTTGCGCAGGATCACCGTGATCAGCGGCACCTGCGCGTTGGCGTAGGCGTAGATCACCTTCGCGCCGCGGCGGATGATGCCGGCGTGCTCCTGGTCGCTTCCCGGCTTGTAGCCCGGCACGTCCACGAGCGTGATGACGGGCAGGTTGAACGCGTCGCACATGCGCACGAAACGCGCCACCTTCTCCGAGGAATCCACGTCGAGGCTGCCGGCGAGCTGGCACGGTTGGTCCGCCACGATGCCCACGGGCTGGCCGGCCACGCAGGCGAAGCCGACCACCGCGGAGGGCGCGAACAGCTCCTGCACCTGCACGAGCTCCCCGTAGTCGACGATGCAGCGGATCACATCCACCACATCGTAGGGCTGGCGGTCGTTCTGCGGCACGATGGTGCCGATGCGGCGCGCGGCCACGTCCTCGGCATGCCCGGCGCCGTACGCGTAGACGGGCGGCAGCGAGTCGCTGTTCTCGGGCAGGTACGCGAGCACGGTGCGCGCGTAGTCGATGGCGTCGGGCTCGTCCTCGCCCAGGTAGTGGGCCACGCCGCTCGTGGCGTTGTGCACGTAGCCGCCGCCGAGCTCCTCCATGGAGATGCGCTCGCCGGTCGATGCCTTGACCACGTCGGGGCCGGTGACGAACATATACGAGTTCTCGCGCGTCATGATGATGATGTCGGTCAGCGCCGGACAGTACACGGCGCCGCCCGCGCAGGGCCCCAGGATCAGCGAGATCTGCGGAACGAGGCCGGACGCCTCGCAGGTCTTGCGGAAGATGCGCCCGTACTGGGTCAGGGCCGCGACGCCCTCCTGGATGCGTGCGCCGCCCGAGTCCACGATGGCCACGATCGGCACCTTGAGCTCGATGGCCATGTCCATGAGGTGGCAGATCTTGTCACCCTCGGCCACGCCCATGGAGCCGCCCTTGACGGAGAAGTCCTGCGCGTAGACGGCCACCTTGCGGCCCCACACCTCACCGAAGCCGGTGACGACGGCGGCGCCGGGCACATCGTGGCCGATGTTTCCGCCGGCGAAGCGCCCGATCTCCTGGAAGGTGCCGGAGTCGAAAAGCAGGTCGAGGCGTTCGCGCGCCGTGAGCTTGCCCTTGGGATGCTGGCGTTCGCGCGCGTGGTCCTCCGCGGCCTTCGCAAGCTCCGCGGCATGCGCGAGGTCCTGGCGCATGGGCTGGCGGCGGCCCTGCCCGTAGGCGCCGGGGCCCGCCGGGTCGGGAATGCGCACGCCGTCGGCGGCTTTCCGCGCGCCGTTCTCGTTCACGATTCGCTCCTGGATTGCGGTCACTTGCCCTCCTCCTTCGCCGTCTTCGGCTGCTTCTTCTTCGCAGCCGTATTCGCCGCACCCGCCACATCGAAGGAGACGAGCGGATCGCCCGCCTCCACGCCGTCGGACGGTCCCACGAGGATGTCGGTGACGGTGCCCTTGGCCGGCGCGTACACGTAGTTCTCCATCTTCATGGACTCGAGCACCACGAGCAGGTCGCCCTTGTCGACCTCCTGCCCCGCGGCCACGTTGACGCGCGTGACCACGGCCTGCATCGGCGAGCAGATGTTGCCGTCATGCAGACCGCCGCCGTTGGCGCGCTGCTCGCGCACCTGGATGCCGGCTCCGCGCAGCGGCTGCACGCGGCTGCGCTGGGCGCGGCCCTTCGCGCCGAGCGCGCCGATGAACTCCTCGGGAATCGTGACCTCCACGCGTTTGTCGTTGACCTCGAACACGAAGGACTCGCGCGTCGGCTCCACCTCGGTGGGAGCCGTGTCGAGCCCCTCGGTCAGCGAGGCTGGCTGTCCGGCCTTGGAACTCGCCGGCTTCTTGACGAGGTACTTGCCTTCGAGCCACTTGGTGGTGACGGCGAAGTCCGTGCCGTCGCCGACGAAATCGGGGTCGCGGAAAATCGTGTCGAACAGGGCGCACGGCGTGGGCACTCCCTCGAGGGAGAACTCGCCGAGCGCGCGCAGCACGCGGGCGATCGCGGCGTCGCGGTCCTGCGCCGTCACGATGATCTTGCCCATCATGGAATCGAATTTCGGCGAGATGACGCTTCCTTCTCTCACGCCGAAGTCCACGCGCACGCCCGGGCCGGATGGCAGGCGCAGCGCCGAGATCGTGCCGGCGCCCGGCGTCAGGTTGCGTTCCGGATCCTCGCTGGTGATGCGCAGTTCGAAGCTGTGGCCGCGCGGCGCCGGCGCCTGGGTCAGTGTTCCGCCGTCGGCGATCGTGAGCTGCTCGCGCACGAGGTCGATGCCGCTCACCTCCTCGCTCACCGTGTGCTCCACCTGCAGGCGAGGGTTCACCTCGAGGAAGTAGATGTCGGCCGTGGGCGTGAGCATGAACTCGCAGGTGCCGAGCCCCACGTATTTCGCGGCTTCGAACAGGCGGCGTGAATATGTCACGAGGCGGGCGTTCTCCTTCTCGGTCAGGAACGGCGCCGGCGCCTCCTCGATGAGCTTCTGGTTGCGGCGCTGCACCGAGCAGTCGCGCGTCGAGTACACGGTGAAGTTGCCGTGGCTGTCGCGGCCGCACTGGGTCTCCACATGGCGCGACTTCGCCACGAATTTCTCGATGAAATAGCGCCCCAGGTCGCCTCCTTGCAGGGCGTCGTGGCTCATGAAGAACGAGCGCAGGCCGTCGTCGTCGCGCACCACGGTGATGCCGTGTCCGCCACCGCCGTCGGTGCGCTTGAGCATCACCGGATACCCGTATTCGTGCGAGAAGCGCAGCAGCGTGGCGATGTCGGTGACCGGCTCGGAGATGCCGGGCACGGGCGGCACGTCGGCGCGTTCGGCGAAGCGGCGGGCCGTGATCTTGTCGCCCAGGTCCACGAGCACCTCGGGGTCAGGCCCCACCCACACGAGGCCGGCGTCGATGACGGCGCGCGCGAAGTCCGGCACCTCTGAGAGGAATCCGTAGCCCGGGTGCACGGCGTCGGCGCCGCAGCGGCGCGCCACGTCGATGATCAGCGACTGGTTGAGGTAGGTTTCGGCGTAGGTATCCCCGGGCAGGCGGTAGGCCTCGTCGGCGGCGGACGCAAACGGCGCGTCGCGGTCGGATTCCGAGTACACGGCGACCGTGGCGATGCCCATTTCGCGCGCCGTGCGGATGACGCGCAACGCGATCTCGCCGCGGTTGGCGACGAGCAGCTTGCCGATATGCGTCAGCGGGTGGCGCGGGCGCACGACGGGACGGCTCGGCGAGGTGTTCGCTACGCCGCCGGTGGCGCTGGGTTCGGGTGTTTCGATGGTCATTCGTCTCCCTTTGGTGTGTGGTTTCTCTACAGATTGTGCGGGGCCGGCGTATTCGCGATCGGCGTGTGGTGCGGCTCCATAGTGCTATTGCTCCACAGTGCCATTGCTCCACGATGGCGCGGCTCCACAGTGGTTCATGACGCGGCGCCATCGTCGATATGCCGCAGGCACGGGCCGCTTACGGGGCGACGGCGCACTGTTCCGCCTGCCGCGCCGCTCGACGTCGCTGCCGCCGCGCCATCCATGCGCGCCGGCAGCATGCCGACGTCGCCGGCGGTGACCTGCGTGGTGCCGCCGTCGTCCCGGGCGACCAGCAGCGCGGCGGTCGGCAGAATGCCTTCGGCCCGCCCGCGGATGCGCGTGCCGTCGGGAAGCGTCACCTCGACGCGGCGCCCAAGGGTGCGGCTCAGGGCTTCGGCGCGATCGGGGAAATCCTGCGGAACCTCCGGCGGCTCCAGGCGCAACGATTCGACGAGCCGCGTCATGTCGCGGCGCATTCCGCGCGCGATGCCGGCCGCGATGGCCCGGCGCAGCGTGTCGAAATCCGGCAGGTCCGGCACATGGCGGTGCAGCGAGGTGGCGATCGGCGTGGGCTGCGCGTCGAGGAACAGGTTGAGCCCGATGCCGACCACGATGACGACGGGCGCATCGCCGATTGCGGAATCGTCGGACACGAAATCGTCGGACGCCACGATGTCGCCGGCGGGCACGGCCTCGGTGAGGATGCCGCCTAGCTTGCCGTCGTCCCAGTACACGTCGTTGGGCCAGGCGAGGCCGACATGACGCGCGGCCTCTTCGCCCGCGGCGTCGCGCACGATTCCTCGCAGCGTCTCCACGGCCTCCACGCCCGCCATCGTCGTAAGCCATCCGCCGAGGCGGCCCGACACGACGGCGCGCGGCACGCGGTAGACGAAGGAGCTCAGGAACGAGGTGCGCGGCCCGCTCGTCCACGTGCGGCCGATGCGGCCGCGGCCCGCCGTCTGCTCGTCGGCCAGCAGCAGATCCAGCGGGAACGGCTCCGGGGCAGCGAGAACACCGGCGGCGAACAGCTCGCGCGCGCGGGTGTTCGTCGAACCCACCGTCGGCAGCATGACGAGCCGGTCCACGTATCGCGCCGGGTCGGCCACGGCCTGGGCGCATGCCGGGGCGACGCCGCTCACGGCATCGTCGGGTTCGGCCACCGGGTTGTTCGATTGAGATTGCACATACGTGAAAATACGCCCCGCCCGCTTCTCCGGCCGGTGACATGGACCACAAAGAAGCCACCGATATTTTGTCGGTTCGTACAAAAGAATCGCGCAGGCCTGTTGTTAGCATGTGGAACTGCCTTGAAATCACGATGTTTCCGGGGCGGAGTGGAGTTCCTGCCCAGACACCTTTTGTAGATTCCTACAAAGAATCCCCTTCCTGCCGTCGGCGGTCTGTGGCATACGCCAATCGTCCTGCCGTCCGCGCCGACGGGAGCATCGGGATACGCATGGCCGAAAGCCCAACGGCACCAAGCCGACCAGCAGAAAAGAGGAAGCATGCCAGCACCCATCCGTTCCGACGCCGCCAGCGCCACCGAGACCGCCGCCCTCACTCACAGCACCGCATCGCACCGCGCCGCCACTGCCCTGCGCATCATCGCGCTCGCCGTCCTTATGTGCGCGGCCGCGGGCGTTGGGCGCATCCCCGTGCCCGGCACCGTCGTCGGCATCACGCTGCAGACCTTCGTGCTCATGATCGCCGGACTCACGATGAGCCCCGTCGAGGCAGGCGCCGGCGCGCTGCTGTACCTCGCAATCGGCGCATGCGGTGCGCCCGTCTTCTCCGGCGGCGCATCCACCGCGGCGCTGATCGGTCCGAGCGCAGGCTTCCTCTTCGGCTTCGTGCCCGCCGTCATCGTCACGGCGCTGCTCGCGCCGTCCGCCGATTCACACCGTTCCTTGCGTCGCCCGCTGTGGCTCGACACCCTGCGTTCGCTGGCGGCATGCACCCTCGGCTGCATCCTCGTGCCCTTCGCGGTGGGCGTCACGGTGCAGTCGCTCGTGACCGGCGTCGACATCCGCGCCCTGGCCGCCGCATCCAGCGTGTTCTTCATCGGCGACACCATCAAGGCCGCCACCGCCACGCTGCTCGTCACCGCGGCCCGCGCGGCGCGGAAGTAAGGGTGCACAGACACACGTACCCCCGAACAGTAACCCTACCGGCCCACGAAGCCTTTCGCTGCGTGGGCCGGCTTCTACAATGGACGGCATGACCATGGCACATGACGCAACCCCGCAGGACGCCGAGCCGCAGAACACCGCGCGCAAGAAGCGCCCCGTCCGCTCCGCCGCCGCGCACTCAGCCGCCGCGCCCAGCGACGGACCGGCGCTGACAGGCGGCCCGGGCATCCCTCTCGTCACCGCCGACGAGGCCAAGATCAAAACCGCGGTGGTGAGATGCCTCGAGATCTCCGAAAATCGTCTGACCGCGCAGACCGACTGGTACGCCGACCTCTCGGATTCCGACAAGGCCCTTCTGCACCGCGTGTTCGAGGCCGCCGTCCACGGCTTCGTCGACTGGGTCGGCACCTACGTCTCCCCACAGGAGCATGCGCCGATCAACACAGACCATATCTTCTTCGTGGCGCCCGTCGAATTCATGCGCTCCATCAAGCTGTCGCAGACGCTCGACGCCACGCGCGTCATCGTCGACGTCATCACAGAGAACCTCGACATGCTCTCCGACAACAGCACCGTGCAGCAAGACCTGATGGACGCGGCGCTGATCTACTCGCGCTCCGTGGCGTTCTCCGCGGCCGAGGTGTATGCGAACGCGGCCGAAGTGCGCGGCACATGGGATGCGCGCGACGAGGCCTTCGTGGTGGAATCGCTGCTCATGGGCGACACCGGGCAGGCGCTGCAGGCGCGCATGGCGTCGTTCCAGTGGACGCCGCAGACGTATTCCGTGGCGTTCGTGGGCAAGCCCGACGCCCGTGGCGACCTGCGCGCGGGCATGCAACAGGACCGGCTGCGCCGCCGGATATCTTCCATGGGCGGGTATGTGTGCATGTCGCGCCACCGCGACCTGCTCGTGGCGCTTTTCGGCTCCCCCGAGCAGACGATTCCCTCGGTCGACCCAGACCATTCGGCGAAATACAGCCAGGAGCTGGCGAAAAGTCTGACGTCCGGCAGACAGGCATCCGCGGAAACGGCGGGCGAATCGTCCGCGGGAACGGCGGGCGAATCGTCTGACACCACGATGCCACCCAGCACGATGCCGCCGTCGGGTACCCTTCCCAATGCCTACGACCTCGTGCTCGGCACGGCGCGCGCCTCTGCCGACGAGCGCATCACGCTCGACTCGCTCACGCGTCTGGCGCTGCCTCTGTTCGACGCCGACAGCGCGGTATGCATGGGGCCGGTGCGGCAGGGTTTCGACGGGGCGTCCGCCACGATGCGCGCGGCGCTGAACGGATATTACGCCGCCGTCACGATTGCCGACTGTCCGCGGCCGCTGTCAAGCGATGACGTGCTGCCCGAGCGGGCGCTGTTCGGGGATGCCGATGCGCGGCGCGAGCTGTATGAGGGGATCTACCAGACGCTGAAACAGCCCGATGAGAAGAACGTCATGCTCGAAACCGTGAAGCTCTACCTGTTCAACGGCGGGTCGCTTGACAAAACAGCGCAGCAGCTGTCGGTGCACCCCAACACCGTGCGATACCGCCTGCGCCGTTCCGTGGACCTCACCGGTTGGGACCCGACCGACCCGCGCGAGGCCTATGTGCTGCTCACCGCCCTGAAGATCGGCATGTGCAAGGACTCCAACCCCGATTTGTAAGAGCCGACTATGGTTTCGGCGGCCGGGAACTCGTCGGAAACCGCCCGGAATCGCCTAAAGTGGGTGCCACCACACCCGCCGAACGCCATCTCGGCCAGGAAATCGTCCATCCAAGGCCCAAAACCGCCTTAGGCGGGTGCCACCACACCCGCTTAACGCCATCTCAACCGGAAAATCGTCCGCCCAAGGCCCAAAACCGCCTTAAACGGGTGCCACCACACCCGCCTAAGCCCATCTCGGCCGAAAAATCGTCCGCCCAAGGCCCGAAACCGCCTTCGGCGGGTGCCACCACACCCACTTAACGCCATTCCACGCCGGAAAACCCACCCAGACCGCCCGAAATCGTCTTAAGTGTGTATTCCCACACCCGCCGAACACCAAACCGCTCGCTCCGCCTCGCCCCAACTCACAACTCATCACCTCGCCCGACGCGCCTGACGGCGCGCACGCACGGCGAGCTTGTGAATCGTCAACGGACCACTCACCTCCACGCGCCGCCCCGACAGCATCGTCATTCTCTGCGCCACCCGCTGCGCAAATTCACGGGCCGACTGCTCGTCTCGGAAATCCTCGTGCGACGCGCCGACCCGCGTCCACCCCGCCGCCGCGAGGTCATCCAGGCGCCGCAGGTCCTTCTCCCAGCGGCCCTCGTGGTGCTTGCCGTCGTATTCCACCATGAGCTTCAGATCCGGATACGCACAATCCGCGAAATACCGCCGCGCCCGCGCGTCCCTCCCGGCCGCCGCCACGCCGATCGCTGGATTCACCTCGGGGCATGGCAGACCCCACATCATAAGCGTCAGCCGCATTGTGGACTCCGGCATGGAATCCGTGCCCTCGCGCATCACATCGAGCGCGTCGAGGCAAGCGTCGAACCCGCGCGGCATGCGCATGCCCAGTTGGTGTGTGGCCACGGTGAACTTCCCCACGTCCTCGCGCAACTGCTCGAGCGTGGTGCGTTGGAGCTCCCGATGCCGGCGCATCAGCGCGTCACCGAGCGCCACCACGTCAATCGGCTCCAAACGGTGGGCGAGCATCAACCACGCGGTTTCGGGCGACACAACCCGCAGCCCCTCCTTGATGACAAACCGCACCGGATGCCGCCACTGGAAGCCTTGCGCATCGGCAATGCGGTGCCGAGATTTGTCGCTTGTGTACACGACGGTGATCGGCTCGTCCTCCAGGGCGGCGGGCACGTCGATTCCGTGCACGCGCAGGGCCGTGGTTCCGCCGAAAAGCAGCGGGGTCCGGCAGCGTTGCTGCAGCTCGGCGCAGCGACGCATGGCATCGTACGCGATCAACCGCGATTTCGTCGATATCGGAATCGAACGGTCCGCGCGCAGGAGATGGTTCAGGTCTGTGGTTTCGTTGTCTGACATGTTTCGACCATATCGGGCATCGCTCGCAATCCGCGGGAGGCCGCGCTGCGAAATTCGTACTTGACAGGCGGCGATCGGAGGCGGCGTTTGGCAGGCGTCGGTTGAAAGCCGCGGAAAGCCGCGCCCTTCCTCCACGATTCTCCCGTTGTGGTCGGCGTCTGCGAGCCATGCATTGACAGGTTCCACGATGCTCCCGCCCGGCGCGTCGCGTTCGCTCTGAGCGAGACCCAATCGTCATTTCGATCCACCGCTGCTTCCCACTCCCCTATCCGCTCACCGCCTGGCCCAGAATCGCCTTAAACGGGTGCCACCACACCCGCCGAACGCCATCTCGGCCGGAAAATCGTCAAAAAACAACCCGAAACCGCCCAAAGTGGGTACCCGCACACCCGCCGAACGCCACCCCAGACCCAAAACCAACCAAAACAACCCTCAAACCGCCTAAAGTGGGTGTCCCCACACCCGCCTAACGCCATCCCGGCCGGAAAATCGTCCGCCCAAGGCCCGAAACCGCCCAAAGTAGGTGCCACCACACCCGCCGAATGCCATTCCGGCCTCCCCCGCACCCTCCCCAGCACGGAAAAGGCCGCTGGCACTGCTGGAGCAGTGTCAGCGGCCCTATCGTAGGAACTCACGCGCAGCTGCGCGAACCTTCCGGTTCGCGCACGCCCGCGCTTATGCACTCACGCGCGCGGAATCTCACTCGCCGTCAGCGCCGTCAGCGCCGTCGGCATCATCATCACCGGGCAGCGGGGTGTCGCCGTCGCCGATCTGGAAGCCGTCGGCCGCGTCGGAGCCATCGTCGGAATCGGCGAGCTCCTGCGCGTCGGTGTCGCCATCGGCATCGGTATCCGCGGCCGAACCCGCGGCACCGGCACCGGCCGAAGCGCCATCCGACGCCGCGCCATCCGCGCCATCCGAAGCACCATCGGCACCCGAATCGTCACCGAAGTCGAGCACGGTCTCGTTCGACCCCTCGCCGGAAAGCCCGTTGAGGAAGTCGTCCGGGTTGAAGTCGTCGCCGAGGCTCAGGTCGCCGAAATCGACGTCGGAGAAGTCCATCTTCATGCCGTCGTCGAGACCGAGCTCGCCGTCCTCGCCGCCATCCAGACCGAAGTTCGGGAAGATGGTGTCGCGGATCGCCTTGTCCGGCTCGACCTTGGCGTTGCGGTAACGCGCCAGGCCCGTACCGGCCGGGATGAGCTTGCCAATAATGACGTTCTCCTTGAGACCCTTGAGGTCGTCCACCTTCTGGCTGAGCGCGGCCTCGGTGAGCACGCGCGTCGTCTCCTGGAAGGAGGCGGCGGACAGCCAGGAATCCGTGGCGAGCGACGCCTTGGTGATGCCCATGAGCTCCGGACGCGCCTGCGCCGGCTTCTTGCCGGCCTTGGCGAGCGCACGGTTGAGCTCGCGGAAGCGCGCGTGGTCGATGAGCTGGCCCGGCAGCAGGTCGGAGTCGCCCGAATCGAGCACGGTGTCGCGGCGGATCATCTGGTGCACGATGACCTCGATGTGCTTGTCGTGGATGTCGACGCCCTGGGAGCGGTACACGTTGTGCACCTCCTCCACGATGTTGACGGTCGCGGCGCGCGGGCCGAGGATGCGCAGGATCTTCTTCGGATCCACGGAACCCTCGATGAGCTGCGTGCCCTCGGAGACGTGCTGGCCGTTCTTGACGAGCAGCGGCGCGCGGCGGGTGACCTGGTACACGATCGGCTTGCCCTCGTTGACGGTGGCATCGTCGGGATGCAGCACCACCTCGCGGGCGTTGCCTTCCTCGTCGATGATTTCCACGGTGCCCGGGAACTCGGTGATCGGCGCCTCGCCCTTCGGGGTACGCGCCTCGAAAAGCTCGGTGACACGCGGAAGACCCTGGGTGATATCGGAGGCCGACGCCACGCCGCCGGAGTGGAAGGAACGCAGGGTCAGCTGCGTACCCGGCTCGCCGATGGACTGGGCGGCCACGATACCCACGGCCTCGCCGATGTCGACGAGCTGGTTGGTGGCCAGCGACCAGCCGTAGCACATGGCGCACACGCCGCGCTTGGACTCGCAGGTCAGCACGGAGCGGGCCTTGACGAACTCCACGCCGTGAGCCACGAGGTCCTTGAGCACATCCATGCTCAGGGCGTCGCCGCGCTTGTAGAGCACCTCGCCGGTGGCTGGATCGAGCACGTCCTCCGCGAGCATGCGGGAGTACGGGCCGCCGTCGGCGTTGCGCACGAGCACGAGATTGCCTTCTTCGTCACGCTCCGCCACGCGGATCTTGAGGCCCTTCTTGGTGCCGCAGTCCTCCTCGCGCACGATGACATCCTGGGACACGTCGACGAGTCGACGGGTCAGGTAGCCAGACTCGGCGGTACGCAGAGCGGTATCCGCCAGGCCCTTGCGGGCGCCGTGCTGCGAGATGAAGTACTCGAGCACGGACAGGCCGTCGCGGTAGTTGGACTTGACCGGGCGGGGGATGATCTCGCCCTTCGGGTTGGCCACGAGGCCTCGCATACCCGCGATCTGGCGAATCTGCATCCAGTTGCCTCGTGCGCCCGACGTGACCATGATGTTCACGTTGTTGTCCGGGGTGAAGTGCTTCTGCATGGCCTCGGCCACCTTGTCGGTGCACTCGGTCCAGAGGTTGATGAGCTCCTGGCGGCGCTCCTCCTCGGTCAGAAGACCCATGTCGTACTGGTTGTTGACCTTCGCGGCCTGCTTCTCGTAGCCGTCAACGATCTGCTTGTGCTCCGGCGGGGCCACGATGTCAGAGAACGCCATCGTGACGCCGGACCACTGGGCGCGCGTGAAGCCGAGGTCCTTGAGGGCGTCGAGCGTCGCGGCCACCTGCTGCGTGGAATAACGCGCGGCGATGTCGTCGACGATTCCCGAGAGCTTGCCCTTCGGAACCTGCTCGTTGACGAACGGGTAGTCCACCGGCAGCGTGGAGTTGAACAGCATGCGGCCGTAGGACGTGGCGAAGAGGATCGTGCCGTCGGAGAAACGCTCCTCGTGCACGGTGTCAGGCTCGCCCGGAAGCGGGTCGACCACCTTGATCTCGCTCGGCTCCCAGCCTTCCGGCAGCACGAAGTCGGACGGCACGCGCAGGAGGATTCGCGCCTGGATGTCGATGTCGTGGCGGTCGAGCGCCATGCGCGCCTCCTCGAGGGAGCCGAACACATGGCCCTGTCCCTTGGCGCCATCGATGACGGTGCTCAGGAAGTACAGGCCGAGGATCATGTCCTGGGACGGCATGGTGACGGTGTGGCCGTCGGCCGGCTTCAGGATGTTGTCGGACGCCATCATGAGGGAGCGGGCCTCGGCCTGCGCCTCGGCGCTCAGCGGAAGGTGCACGGCCATCTGGTCGCCGTCGAAGTCCGCGTTGAACGCGGCGCAGGCAAGCGGCGGCAGGTGGATGGCCTTGCCCTCGACGAGGATCGGCTCGAAGGCCTGGATGCCGAGGCGGTGCAGGGTCGGCGCGCGGTTGAGCAGGACGGGGTGCTCGGAGATGACGTCCTCGAGCACGCCCCACACCACGGAGTCGGCGCGATCGACGAGACGGCCGGCGCTGCGCGGGTTCTGCGCGTAGTTGAGGTCGACGAGGCGCTTGATGACGAAGGGCTTGAACAGCTCGAGCGCCATCGGCTTGGGCAGACCGCACTGGTGCATGCGCAGCGACGGACCGACGACGATGACGGAGCGGCCCGAGTAGTCCACGCGCTTGCCCAGAAGGTTCTGACGGAAGCGGCCCTGCTTGCCCTTGAGCATGTCGGACAGCGACTTGAGCGGACGGTTGGAGGCGCCCGTCACGGCGCGGCCGCGGCGGCCGTTGTCGAACAGGGAGTCGACGGCCTCCTGCAGCATGCGCTTCTCGTTGTTGAGCATGATCTCCGGGGCGTTGAGCTCGAGGAGGCGCTTGAGGCGGTTGTTGCGGTTGATGACGCGACGATACAGGTCGTTGAGGTCGGAGGTCGCGAAGCGGCCGCCGTCGAGCTGCACCATCGGGCGCAGGTCCGGCGGGATGACCGGGATCACGTCGAGCACCATCGCGGTCGGGCTCGTGCCCGTCTTGATGAAGGCGTTAATCACCTTAAGGCGCTTCAGGGCGCGGGCCGTGCGCTGGTTGGAACCGGACTTGATGATCTCGCGCAGCTCCGTGGCCGCGGCCTGCAGGTCGAAGTCCTCGAGGCGCTTCTTGATGGCTTCGGCGCCCATGCAACCCTCGAAGTAATCGCCGTAGCGGTCCTTCATCTCGTTCCACAGGTCGACGTCGCCCTCCATGTCGCCCGGCTTGAGGGTCTTGAAGCGATCCCAGACGGCGTTGAGGCGCGCGATCTGGTCATCGTACTTCTGGCGGATGGACTTCATCTCGCGCTCGGCGCTGTTGCGCAGCTTGGACTTGGCGGCCGACTTGGCGCCGCCCTCCATCTGCTCGATCTGGGCGAGGTCCTCGGCCACCTTCTTGGCGCGAGCGTCGATCTCGAGGTCGCGCTTGTGGGAGAGGGCGTTGATCTCGGCCTCGTGCTCCTCCTGGAGGTCCGGGAGGTCCTGGTGGCGCATCTCGTCGTCGACGGCCGTCACCATGTACGCGGCGAAGTAGATGACCTTCTCGAGGTCCTTCGGGGAGATGTCGAGCAGGTAACCCAGACGGCTCGGCACGCCCTTGAAGAACCAGATATGCGTGACGGGCGCGGCCAGCTCGATGTGGCCCATGCGCTCGCGGCGCACGCGGGAGCGGGTCACTTCGACGCCGCAGCGCTCGCACACGATGCCCTTGAAGCGCACGCGCTTGTACTTGCCGCACGCGCACTCCCAGTCGCGGGTCGGTCCGAAGATCTGCTCGCCGAACAGGCCGTCGCGCTCCGGCTTGAGCGTGCGGTAGTTGATCGTCTCGGGCTTCTTGACCTCGCCGTAGCTCCAGCTGCGGATATCGTCGGCGGTGGCCAGACCGATCTTCAGCTTGTCAAATTCATTAACGTCCAGCACTTGATGTCCTGTCTTTGTGTTGCTTTCAAACGTTTCGTGATGCCGGGGCGAAGGGGCGGCGGTGTGCGCCGCCCCATGCCGTCCGGCTGTATGCCGTCAGACTATGCGCCGTTCCCGGTGCGTGCCGGCGCGTGTGCGCCGGCGTGCATCGGTTCCGGACAGGCGTCAGAAATCGACGTCGTCGGTCGGGGCGCTGGTGTCCGAGTTCGGACGGGCGCTGATGTTGAAGCCCAGGTCGTTGGAGGACGAGGCGGGATCGTCGTCTTCGTCCTTCATGTCGATCGGCTGGCCCTCGGCGTTCAGCACCTCCACGTTCAGTGCAAGGGACTGCATTTCCTTGAGAAGCACCTTGAAGGACTCCGGGATGCCTGCCGGCGGCAGGTTCTGGCCCTTCACGATGGCTCCGTACACGCGCACGCGGCCGTCGACATCGTCGGACTTGACGGTCATCATCTCGTGCAGCGTGTAAGCCGCGCCGTAGGCCTCGAGGGCCCACACCTCCATCTCGCCGAAGCGCTGGCCGCCGAACTGCGCCTTGCCGCCCAGCGGCTGCTGGGTGATCATCGAGTACGGGCCGGTGGAGCGGGCGTGGATCTTGTCATCCACGAGGTGGTGCAGCTTCAGCATGTACATGTAGCCCACGGAGATCGGCTTCGGGAACGGTTCGCCGGTGCGGCCGTCGAACAGCTGCGCCTTGCCGTCGGGGCCGACGAGCTTGTTGCCGTCGCGGTCGGGCAGCGTGGTGCTGAGCAGGCCCTTGATCACGTCCGGACGCACGCCGTCGAACACAGGCGTGGCCACCGGGGTGCCCGGGGCGCCCTTCTCGGCGCCGTGCGGGACGTGCTTCTTCCACTCGGCCTCGAGGTCGGGGTCGAGGGAGATATCCCAGCCGGCATGGGCGATCCAGCCCAGGTGCAGCTCGAGCACCTGGCCCAGGTTCATTCGGCTCGGCACGCCCAGCGGGTTGAGCATGATGTCGATCGGCGTACCGTCGGCGAGGAACGGCATGTCCTCCTCCGGCAGGATGCGCGAGATGACGCCCTTGTTACCGTGGCGGCCCGAGAGCTTGTCGCCCTGGGTGATCTTACGATGCTGCGCGATGTACACACGGATCTGGTCGTTGACGCCGTTCGGCAGCTCGTCGCCGTCGGACTGCGCGGCCTCCTTCGTGATCTCCTTGACGGAGATGACGACGCCGGTCTCGCCGTGCGGCACGCGCAGAGACGAGTCACGCACTTCCTTCGACTTCTCGCCGAAGATGGCGCGCAGCAGGCGCTCCTCCGGGGTCAGCTCGGTCTCGCCCTTCGGCGTGACCTTGCCCACGAGGATGTCGCCGGCCTTGACCTCGGCGCCGATGCGCACGATGCCGCGCTCGTCGAGGTTCGCCAGCGCGTCCTCGCCGACGTTCGGCAGGTCGCGTGTGATCTCCTCGGGGCCGAGCTTGGTGTCTCGGGCGTCGATCTCGTACTCCTCGATGTGGATGGAGGACAGCGTGTCTTCCTTCACGAGGCGCTGGTTGATGATGACGGCGTCTTCGTAGTTGTAGCCGTTCCACGGCATGAACGCGATGAGGAGGTTCTTGCCGAGAGCCATCTCGCCCTGCTCGGTGGCGGGGCCGTCGGCCAGGACGGAGCCCTTCTCCACGCGGTCGCCCTTCTTGACGACCGGCACCTGGTTGTAGCAGGTCGTCTGGTTCGAGCGCTGGAACTTGGCCAGATGGTACTTGGACTCGGTGCCGTCGTCGTTCATCACGCGGATCACGTCGGCGGAGACATACGTCACGACGCCATCGTTGTCGGACAGCACCACGTCGCCGGAATCCACGGCGGCGCGCCATTCGCCGCCGGTGCCGACGAGCGGACGCTGCGACTCGATAAGCGGCACGGCCTGGCGCTGCATGTTCGCACCCATGAGCGCTCGGTGGCCCTCATCGTGCTCGAGGAACGGGATAAGCGAGGCGCCCACCGACACCATCTGGCGCGGGGAGACGTCCATGTAATCCACCTGGCTGACGGGCACATCCTCGGCCTCGGCGTGATCGTCTCGCACAAGGGCGGTGTCGTTGACGAAGTGGCCGTTCTCGTCGAGCTCCTGGTTGGCCTGCGCGATGACGTGGCCAGCCTCCTGGTCGGCGGTCATGTACACCACGTCATTGGTCACCTGGCCGTCGACGACCTTGCGGTACGGCGTCTCGATGAAGCCGAACGGGTTCACACGGCCGAAGGTCGCGAGGGAGCCGATAAGGCCGATGTTCGGGCCTTCCGGGGATTCGATCGGGCACATACGGCCGAAGTGGGACGGGTGCACGTCGCGCACCTCCATGGAGGCGCGGTCGCGCGACAGGCCGCCGGGGCCGAGGGCGGACAGACGACGCTTGTTCGTGATGCCGGCCAGCGGGTTGTTCTGGTCCATGAACTGCGAGAGCTGCGACGTTCCGAAGAACTCCTTGATCGCGGCCGCCACCGGGCGGATGTTGATCAGGGACTGCGGCGTGATGGAGCCCGGGTCCTGCGTCGTCATGCGCTCGCGCACGACGCGCTCCATGCGGGACAGGCCGGTGCGGATCTGGTTCTGCACGAGCTCGCCCACCTGGCGGATGCGGCGGTTGCCGAAGTGATCGATATCGTCCACGTCCACGCGCAGCTCGATGTCCTCGCCGTCACGGGTGCCGTGGAAGGTCTCGCCGCCGTCGTGGAGGGTCTCGAGGTACTTGATCGTGGCGACGATGTCCTCGAGGTGCAGGCTGCGGTCGTTGTAGTCGGTGTCGAGGCCGAGCTTGCGGTTGACCTTGTAGCGGCCCACGCGCGCCAGATCGTAGCGCTTGGTGTTGAAGTAGAAGGAGTCGAGCAACGAACGGCCGGCCTCAGGGGTGGCCTGGTCGCCCGGGCGGATCTTGCGGTACAGGTCGACGAGCGCGTCGTCCTGGTTGTCGATGGTCTCCTTGTCGAGGGCGTCGAGCACGAGCGGGTAGCCCTGGAACTCCTGGGCGATCTGCTCGCGGGTCATGCCGATGGCCTCGAGGAACACGACAGCCGACTGCTTGCGGCGGCGGTCGACACGCACGCCGAGCACGTCGCGCTTGTCGATCTCGAACTCAAGCCATGCGCCGCGGCTCGGGATAATCTTCGCGCCGAAGACCTCCTTGTCGGAGTTGCGGTCGCGGGTGCGGTCGAAGTACACGCCCGGGGAACGCACGAGCTGCGACACGATGACGCGCTCGGTACCGCCGATGATGAAGGTGCCGTGCTCGGTCTGGAGCGGGAAGTCGCCCATGAACACGGTCTGGCTCTTGATCTCGCCGGTCTCCTTGTTGTAGAACTCGGCGTTCACGTACAGCGGGGCCGCGTAGGTGTAGTCCTTCTCCTTGCACTGCGCCACGGAATGGCGGGCGGGCTCGAAGTACGGGTCGGAGAACGACAGGGACATCGTCTGGGTGAAGTTCTCGATCGGGGAGATCTCCTCGAAGACCTCGGCGAGGCCGGACGTGCGCGGAACGGTGAAGGTGCCGTTCTTCTCGTCCTCCTCGACGCGCTTCTGCCAGCGCTCGTTGCCGATAAGCCAGTCGAAGCTGTCGGTCTGCACGCCAAGGAGATAGGGAACATCGATGGGCTCGCGAATCGAGCCGAAATTCACGCGATCGGACGCCTTGCGCAGCTCGATGTCATGTTCATCGGCGCGCGCCTGGACGGCGGTGACGTTTTCATTAGTCTGAGCAGCCAAAATGCTTGGTTCCTTGCTTTCGCTGTGTTGTCAATCCGTGGTATCGACGCGCCGATTGCAAGAACCGGCCGCCGACCTTGCAGGCGACCGCACAACCGCCATATGCTCTGCGGGCGCCCCCATGACACATGCCCGCCATATGACAAATGCCACAAAACATGTCAAGGCTAGCACTTGCCGGCGTGTCGTGCAAGTCCCGCGCGCCGCGTTTCCCCGCGAATTTCCACGATTTTCCCGCCGTGCAGAGGCATACCGTTCGATGTGTGCCACGATGCTTCTCTGACGTATCCCTCTGGCATATCCCGACCCAAAATCGTCTTAAACGGGTGCCAGCACACCCGCCGAAACCCAAAACACCACCTCACCAAGGCAAAACCAACCCAAAACCGCCTTAAACGGGTATTCCCACACCCGCCGAAGGCCATCCCGGCCGGAAAACCTCCAGCCAGCACCCCGAAATCGTCCAAAGTGGGTACCCCCACACCCGCCGAACGCCATCCAGGCCACCCAACAGCCCAAAACCAGCCCGAAACCGCCCAAAGTGGGTGCCGCGACACCCGCCGAAGGCACAAACACGGCGCGCGGCGGCGCGGTATCGTCGAGGTATGCACGATGGGAAGGATCGACGATGATTCACCAGAACAATCCGACGCCGGACAACCAAGGCACCGCACAAACCCCACAAGGTACCTCAAACAACCGGGGAATCCCAGAAACCCCGCAGATTGCCGAAACCACAGACGCCATCCCGGATCCCACGGTCGGCCGATGGCAGCATCGCGAGAAACCCGCTGCACCTGCTAACCCAACCGCGGCTGCCGCCCCGCCGTGCCCAACCCCCGCACCCTCCACGCACCCCACGCCGCCCCTCCCCCGCGCAGTCTGCGACGTGTGCCCGCGGCACTGCCGCCTCGCACCGGGGCAGCGCGGCGCATGCTTCGTGCGCTCGTGCCACGACGACGGCCTCATCCACTGCGACACCTACGGCGTGAGCTCCGGCTTCGCCATCGACCCCATCGAGAAGAAGCCGCTGAACCACTTCCTCCCCGGCTCGACTGCGCTGAGCTTCGGCACGGCCGGCTGCAACAGCGCATGCCGTTTCTGCCAGAACTGGGAGCTCTCCGCCGCGCGCAGCTGGGCCCGCCTCGGATCGCACGCCTCCCCCGCCGACATCGCCTCCGCCGCGGCGAGCCGGGGTGCGCGCAGCGTGGCGTTCACATACAACGACCCCATCGTGTTCGCCGAGTACGCCATCGACACGGCCGACGCATGCCGCGAGCGCGGCGTGCATCCGGTGGCCGTGACTGCCGGCTACATGGCCGAGCGGGCCGCAACCGACTTCTACGCGCATATGGATGCGGCGAATATCGACCTCAAGGGATTCGACGAAGGCTTCTATCGCCGCGTCACGGGCACGCGCCTGGGCGACGTGCTGCGCACGATCGAGATAGCATGCGCGGCGCCCGGCTGCTGGGTGGAACTCACGACGCTGCTCATCCCCGGCTTCAACGACGATGACGCGCAGCTGCACGCCGAATGCGCGTGGATCCGCGACCACGTAGGTCGCGACGTGCCGCTGCATTTCTCCGCGTTCCACCCGGATTTCCGCATGATGGACGTGCCGCCCACGCCGCCGGACACGCTGACGCGAGCGCGGCGCATCGCGATAAGCGAGGGGCTGCGCTTCGTGTACACGGGCAATGTGCGCGACACCGAGGGGTCCACGACGTTCTGCCCCGCGTGCGGCGAGGCGCTGGTTGTGCGCGATTGGTTCCGCGTGACGCTCGACAGGCTGTCGGACGGCGGGATACACGGCATACTCCACGATTCCACCGCCGTGCAATACGCACGCTGCCCGTCATGCGGCGAGGCGATTCCCGGCGTCTGGCACTAGCGTCCCGGCATGGCGGCGCGGCACGCACCGCGCACTAGAGATTGCGCTGGGGCGGGATGATGCGCGTGGTATACGGCACATCGTGGCGCCCCACATGCTCTTCCCCCACGAAGCCAAGCACTCGCGGCAACGCTTTCGTCGCCTCGCGCACGCCGCAATCGTAGACCCTTTGCAACTCCTCCGGATCCTTGCACAGTGCGCCGATATTCAGGGATTCCGCTGGGCGAATGACCAGCGCGGCGCCCGCCTTCTCGCGCTCGCGCACATAGTCGATTTCGCGGTTATACATGCCGGGGCGCCGTTCGATGGCCTCCGCCAGGTGCGGGTAGCGGTGCAGGGCGAGGCGGATCGCGCGCATATGCGGCAGCGGCGTCTTGCGGTAGTCGTCGGGCTGCGTGAGCACCACGATGGTGCGCGCGTAGCCTTGTTTTTCGAAGAATTCCAGCGGCACCGGGTCGCTCACGCCGCCGTCCACATAGCGCCGGCCGTCGATCTCGACCGGGCGCGAGGCGATGGGGATCGAGGCCGAGGCGCGAACGAACGGCATGTCGATGGCGTGCCTCATGCACCGGTAGGCCGGTTCGCCGGTGGCCGCGTCGGTGGCGACGCACCAGAACTCCATGGGATCGGCGGCGAAGGCGCGCTCATCCATCGGGTCGGCGCGGAACGGCACCACGCCGTAGGCGAACTTGACGCTGTAGATGTCTCCGGTGGTGAGCCACGAGCGCACGCCGGCGTAGCGCGGGTCGGCGCAGAAACGCTTGTTGTAGCGCAGCGCCCTGCCGATCTGGCGCGACTTGTAGTTGCAGCCCAGGGCCGCGCCCGCCGAGACGCCGATCATCGCGTCGCATTCCACGCGAGCACGCATGAGCACGTCGAGCACGCCGGCGGTGAACATGCCGCGCATGGCACCGCCTTCGAGCACGAGGCCTATGCGCGGGGCGGGCGGTTGCGACGCGGCGGGGCGGGCGGCGGCATCGTGCGGCATCGTCTCAGCAGGAATCGTCTCTCCGGGCATCGTGGCGCCGCTCGCCCTATCGCCACCTGTCATTTCTTCGCCTCGCAGGCCACGCCGTCGTTATCCCTGTCAAGGCCCGACCGATACCCCGGCTGCCCGGCGTACAGCGGCGCCTTGCCCGCCGCGCGCACATCGGAGCAGCTGCCGTAGTACACGTCGGAGCTGCCGGAATCGGCGGTCTGCGCCGGCTGCTGCGCCGCGGCCGCACCGGAATTCGACCCGGACCCCGAACCGGACGATGCCTGCACCGTGGAATTCTGCGCGGCCGCCGCCGTCGCCACCTTCGCGCCCTGCGACACGCCGCCGTCCGTCGGAACCGTCTGCGTGGGGCAGCTGGACAGCACGGTCTGCATGGCCGATTTCTCGCCCTGCGTCACCCACAGCGAATACTTGCTTTTCACGCCGATCTGCCGCGCCACGTACTCGCAGCGGAACGCCGTGTTGCTCGGCAGCCACGACGCGGCGTCGCTATCGGATTTCTGCTCGTTCGCCGGCCCGTCCACCGCGAGCAGGTTATACGGATCGTTCGCCAGCTGGAGGCGCTGGTCGGAGCTCAGCTGCTGGGCGCCCGTCTGCCAGGCATCCGAGAGGGCCACCACGTGATCGATCTGCACGGCCGTCGATGTTCTCTGCCCGCGCTGGAACTGGATGGTGGTGCCGGTGTAGGGGTCGTCGAGCGTTCCCGTGAGCACCACGCAGTCGTGGGTGCCGGATTTGAAGGTGACGTTCGTCATGTCGCGCTTGAGGATGTCGTTGCGCGTGTCGCAGCCGTTGTGGTCGACGTCGCTCCATGCCTGGCCGAACTGATCGCGCGAATAACCGGTTTTCGGAGCGCGCCCCTTGACCGGCAGCGTCTCGAGCACGGTTGTGGCGAGCGAGGACTGCGCCGCGTCACCGGATGCTGCGGCGGCCGTGTTCTCCGGTGCCGGTGCGGCGTCGGTTGTGGCGGTGTCGGTGGGAGCGGGTGTGCTTGACGACGCGGTGTCCGTCGGTTCCGACGATTCCGGGGCCGACGAGGAAGCGCTGGCCTCGGCGGTTGGCTGGGTGTCGGATTTGGTGCCGCCGGAGCATTGCGGGATGGCGATGAGCAGGAGGAATGCGAGGATCACAATCCAGAACTTCTTGCTGTGCAGCAGGGCTCCGCCGCCCTTCGACGATGTTCCCGTCTTCTTCGTCCGTCGTCCGGCCATATTCGCCGCCGCCCTTCATCTCACGCATATCGAATGGCACGCTATGGTGCCCTATTTCACGAATTATGCCACGATGTCGTCCTTGCTCGCGCCCGGAGCGTCGGCGGACCCGATGCCGGCGGCCGAAATCGTCCAAAGTGGGCATTCCCACACCCGCTTAAGCCCATCCAGCACCCATCCGGCCCTCCCAAAGCCCCGAAATCGCCTAAAGTGGGCGTTCCCACACCCGCCCAAGCCCATTCCAACGGAGCCTCGCTGCATCTGCCCGATCGCGAATCAGCGGACAAAGGCGCGCTACGAAACTTGTCCACAAAATGTACCGCAATCGACGCACTCGGACGCATGGGGAACGCACCGAAACGCACGCACGTTCGAGAAGGGGAACGCCCTGGAGGAATCCCGCAACCCCTAGAGAACACTGGGGTTCCAAGACGGAAAAGGGGTTCCGGCGGAAACCGCCGGAACCCCGTGCGCGGATGATAAGAGATTCGAACTCTTGGAGGTGTTAGCCTCACACGATTTCGAGTCGTGCTCCTTCGACCGCTCGGACAATCATCCACATTGCGTAAGCAACTTTTGCATTATGCCACACTTTTCGCGAAACGTCCATCCGACGCGCCGAGACGCGCCGAGACGCCACGAACACCCGCGCGCCCGACCCACCCGGTCACTCGGTCGGTTCATGCACGGAGGCGTTGACCCACTGGTCCTGGCGCACGTCGTTGCCCATGAATGTGCCGATGTCGAGCATGCAGTCGCGGTAGTCGCGACCATGGGCGATGGTGATGTAGTTGTCGTCCACCATGCGATCGTGCGTCGGGTCGAGCCCGATCCAACGACTGTTGTGGTAGACCTCCACCCACGCGTGCGTGGCGCCCTCGCCGCCGAGAAGCCCGGCGATATACCGTGCGGCGAGGCCAAGGCGCCGGCAGACCGACAGCATGACGTGCGCGTAGTCCTGACAGACGCCGCGGCTCTGGGCCAGCGCCTGCTCGGCCGTCGTGTGAATCGTGGTGGAACCAGGGGCATAGGTGAAGGCACGATAGACCTCGTGCATGACCTCCGCGGCCATGTCGACGGGCGACGGATCGCCGGGAAGCGCCGAGATGCGCCGGCGGCAGGTCTCCGTCATCGCCTCGATATGCGGCCCCGGCTGGGTGAGCACGGATTCGAAGCGGTACAGCGGCTTGCACATCTCGGTATGCGTGTTCGCGTTGTCGACGAACACGATGCCGCGCACCGAATAGCTGAACTGCGTATGCGGCTGCGGGATGTAGCCGGTGAGCACGATGGAATCGAAGGAATCGACGGCGGTCTCGACGTCCACGGACGGCTCGATATGCACGTCGACGTCCATGACCTGCTGGCGCGGGCAGGTGTTGGGCACGCAACGCAGCTGGAAACGATGCTTGGTGACCGGCGAGCTGAAGGACAGCTTCATCTCGTAGTCGAACACCAGCTTCTTCATGGTTTCTCCTTCCACGTCCGCATCGGCGGATCGGTGGCACCGGGCAGCGCCCATCTTCCCACCGTTCCCCGACACGCCACGCCGTCAGGATTCCGAGGCCGCAGCCGTCAGGATTCCGGAACAGCCAAGCCTTACGCCTCCGCTCCGTCCCGATCGTTCGAGCCGTCCCGCACCTCTGGCGTGTTCTGCGACATCGCCATCATCGACCCGTTCACCGTCGCCTCGGGCAGCACGTTCGAGAAACCCTGGAGGATGCTCTCGATATCATGCGCGAGCGCCGGATACCCACGCTGCGGAAGGTGGTCGACGAGCCATTGCAGGCCGTCGCAGTAGCAGCGCGGAAGCGGGTTGCCCGACACGAGGCGGCAGTACGCCATGAGCTTGTCGAGAGCGGGGCGCGTCTCCTCGTCGTCGCCGCCGAGCCTCGTGTACAGCTCGAGGCGCTCGATGTACTTGCCGATGAACAGGAACGATTTGAGCAACGGCGCCACGCCGGAGTTCTCCACGCTTCCCCAGAAGGTCAGGATGATATCGGTGATGTCTCGCTGGCGGTAGATGTCGGATTCGTCGCGGTCCGGTGTGTCGCCGCCCATCACGATCAGCGCCATCTCGATATAGGAGATCGCCTTCGAGCCCAGCATGGGCCGCAGCACGATGGCATCCTCGAAGGCGCGCTTCATGGCGCTGACCACGGAGTTCGGATCGGACGCATCGTAGAGGAAGGAGTGCACGAAGGCGTCGAAATCCTTGAAGTCGGTCGGCAGGTCGAGCGCCTCGGCGAAGGGGCGGAAGGCCTCCACGTTCGTGTCCATCACGCGGTCGTAGAAGGGGAAGAAGCGGTTGAGCGTCGTGAACACGCGCTCCGTGTACCGCCCCAGCCAATACAGGCTTTCCGCCTTCGACGCGGTGATGAGGGACGATGAATGCGCCGCCGAATCGCTTGCCAGCGCCATCGGGCGGCCCGGCCGAATCGTGCCCAGCGCCTCCGCGTCCTTCGGCGCCAGCACCCACGTGTCCTTGAAGCCGCCTCCCTGCGAGGAATTCACGATCATCTGCCCCGGCACGCTGGAATATCGGGTCAGGCCCGAATACCACACGCTCGTGTCCTTGCCCGTCACCACGAAGGCGCGCAGATCCGCCTTGCGCGGCACATGCTCGCCCGTCTTAGGATCCACCACGTCGAGGTCGCGGAACTGGATCACCTCCTGCGCGATGAAACGCCGCGGCTCGGCGGTGATGCGCTCGCGCATCTCCTCGAGCCCGTGCGCGTCAAGGCTTGAGCCGAACACCACGCCGTAGCCGCCGGCCTCCGCCACGTCCTTGATGACGAGTTCGCCGAGCCTGTCGAGCACGGTGGCGCGGTCCTTCTCGAACATGGGCATATACGTGGGCGCGTTGTGCAGAATCGGCTTTTCGTGCAGGTAGTACTCGATCATGCGCGGCACGAAGTAATACATCGCCTTGTCATCGGCCACGCCATTGCCTGGCGCATTGATGATCGCCACGTTGCCCGCGCGGTACGCGCCAAGCAGGCCGGGTACGCCGATGACGGAATCCGGGTTGAAGGCGAAGGGGTCGAGGTACTCGTCCGACAGCCGGCGGTATACGGCGCCCACACGATGCCGCCTGCCCGCGTAGTCGATGAAATACACCTTGTTGCCCTGCACCTCGAGGTCCTCCGGGAAAGCGAGGACGGCGCCGATTTTCTCCGCCAGGTAGGAATGTTCGAAAAAGGCGGAGTTGTAGCGGCCCGGCGTGAGCACCACGTTGATGCCTTTGGCCGAGACGAAGTCCATGGAGGCGCGCAGCAGCTGGGGGTACTCGCGGTTGTCGCGTACATGCACGTCGCGGAACAGATGCGGGTCGATGCGCCGCTCGATGTCGCGCACGAACAGCGGGTAGCTGGCGCCCGACGGGATGCGCAGGTTGTCTTCGAGCACCCACCAGCTCCCGTCCTGTCCCTGCACGAGGTCCTCGCCCGCGATATGCGCGAAGACGCCGGCCGGCGGCGTCATGCCGTTGACCTGCGGCAGATAGCCCGCCGACGTGTAGACATATTCCTCTGGAATCACGCCGTCCTTCACGATGGCCTTGTCGGAGTAGACGTCGCGCAGGAACGCGTTGAGCGCGGTGACGCGCTGTTTCAGGCCCGCCTCGAGCTCGTCGAATTCATCGGAGGGGATGATGCGTGGGATTGGGTCGAAGGGAAAGAGCCGGTCGTGGTACTCGCCGTTCTTATAGATGCCGAAGCGCACCCCGTTTCGGCTCAGCTCGCGGTTGATCTCACCGCGGCGGCCGATGAACTTGTCGATGCGCTCGGTCACGAACTCCGTGGCGTTCCCCGTGGTCGGTATATCGCTCATCCTTCCGTCCTCCTTCATGCATATACGCGCAGACACTGACACTACGGTCCCCGTATTACCCAGCATGTCGCCCGATGTTTCGGGAATGCTACAAAAGGAGGCACGGCGAGAAGAAGGGAATACGATACGATGTCCGCGCCCATGCGTGCGGTTGACCAGGCGTGCGGCTACCCAACGTGCGGCGACGCGGGCTCCCCTACTCGGGTGAGCTCCCCCACTCAAGCGTGCGGCGGGCGCGGATGCTGGCGGCGCGACTGGCGAGGTCGGCGTCCGCGGGATATACGACGCGTTCGAGCGTCAGCCCGCATGCCGGCGCGGGCCCCGTGCCGCCTTCGCGCACGGGGCTGGCGATCTTCCCGCGGAACCACTCCACGCTTTTGCGCCCGCGCCCCACCTGGAGGCACGCGTTGACAAGCGAACGCACCATGTTATGCGCGAAAGCATCGGCCACAATCGTGAACGTCAGAAGCCCGGATTCGCAAAACGGCACGTCGTGCGCCCCATCGCCGTCGGGATTCGGCAACGTGCCCGTCCCGGCCCGTGCCCACAGCACGGACTTGACCTCGCGGATCGTGGTGCCGCCCGGATTCGGCGTGGCGAAGCTGCCGAAATCGTGCAGGCCGATCGCACAGCGCGCGGCCTCGTTCATGGCGGCCACATCCAGGTCATCGTCGCAACGTAGCACGAAACCGCGCAGGCGAGGATCGCACAGGCGCGCGCCGTCGCTCACGCGGTACACATAGACGCGTTCGAGCGCCGAGAAACGCGCGTCGAAGCCCTCGGGCGCCTCGACGATGGCGTGGACGGCGATATCGGGCGGAAGGATATGCGAGATGCGCCGGCGCAGCGCCTCGGTGGGCAGGGCGTCCATATGCCCCACGGCGCGGCTCAGCAGCTCCTCGGGAACGTCGAGATGACAGACCTGGTGGGAGGCGTGGACTCCTGTGTCGGTGCGCCCCGCCACGACGACGCGCGGCCAGGCGTCGGCGGCGGACAGCGCAATCCCTGCCGGCGTCGCGCGGATATGCATCGCCAAGGCCAGGGCGCGTTCGAGCTCCCCCTGCACGGTGCGCAGGCCGGGCTGCGTGGCCCATCCGTGGAAATCCGTGCCGTCATATGCCAGGTCGATGCGAAGTCTCATGCCCCCATCATGCCACAGCCGAGGCATCGTGGCTCAAGGTCAGCCTCATAACAATGTGATGCTTTGCGGACAAAATCCTCGCCACGAAGCCCGAAAATCGTCGAAAACTGTCCGAAAGCCATCACATTGTTAGATGAGGACATAGGCGAGGACATACGAGAAGACCCCGCACCATTCGGTACGGGGTCCTGATCTCGAGCGACTCGATCTACTCGTGTCGAGTTACGAGTTACTCGTTGTCGGCCTTCTTGTCGGCGGCAGCGGCCTCGTCGGCCACGTCGGCCTCGAGAGCCCGCTCGTTGGCCTCGGCATCGGCGGCCTTGGCGTCCTTCTCGAGCTCAACGGCGGCGGCGTCGGCAGCGGCCACGTCGGCATCGTTGTTCTCGTTGGCCTCGACGGCGGCCTCCACGGCATCCTCCGCGGCACCATCGGCGCGAGCGGCATCAGCGGCGGCGGCAACGGCCTCGGCTTCCTCAACCGTGGCGCGCTTGGCGCTCACCGGCTCGGTGACGAGCGAGATGATGGCCATCGGAGCGGCATCGCCACGGCGCGGGGCAAGGCGCACGATACGGGTGTATCCGCCCTCGCGCTGCTCCATGGTCTCGGCGATCTCGGTGAAGAGCTTGTGCACGATGGACTTGTCACGGATGACGCGCATCACGCGACGGCGGGAGTGCAGGTCGCCGCGCTTGGCGAAGGTGATGAGACGCTCGGCCAGCGGACGCAGGCGCTTCGCCTTGGGAAGCGTGGTGCGGATGCTGCCGTTCTGGAACAGGCTGGTGGCCATGTTCGCGAGCATCAGGCGCTCATGTGCCGGGCTGGACGCGAGGCGCGGGCCCTTCTTCGGTGTAGGCATGTTGTTCTCCTTGGTTTCCGTCCGTCAGGTGGGCATTCGCCCGAACATCCGGCAGACGGGTGGTGGTGGACACGGCGGTTCCCCCGCCTGGCGCACGATGGACGCAATGCGCCGCGCGCGCCGGGGTCTGCGGCGGCGGGGCCGGAAGGCCACGCCGCCACGCTCCTGGCGGGAACCGGAGGCGAGGGTTACTTCTCCTCGTCGTCCGGCGTGTAGAACGTGCCGCCTTCCAGGTTCATCGGGATGCTGCCCAGCGGGGATTCCTTGAGGCTCAGACCAAGGGCCTGGAGCTTCTCCTTGACCTCGTCGATGGACTTCATACCGAAATTGCGGATATCGAGCAGGTCCTGCTCGGTGTGATTGACCAGCTCGCCAATCGTATGGATGCCTTCGCGCTTCAGGCAGTTGTACGAACGCTGCGTCAGGTTGAGTTCCTCGATCGGAACCGCCAGCTCGCTGTTCGCCTCCTCCTTGACCGGAGCCGGGCCGACTTCGATGCCTTCGGCCTGGTTGTTGAGCTCACGGAAAAGTCCGAAGAGCTCGACCAGCGTGGAACCGGCGGACGCCACGGCATCACGCGGTGTGATGGCCGGCTTGGTCTCGACATCCACGATGAGGCGGTCGAAATCGGTGCGCTGCTCGACGCGCGTCGCCTCGACCTTGTAGCTCACCTTGAGAACCGGGGAGTAGATGGAATCAACCGGGATGCGGCCGATCTCATCGTTGTCGCCCTTGTTCATGGAGGCGGGCACGTAGCCGCGGCCTCGCTCGACCGTGAACTCGACCTCGAGCTCGCCGTCCTCGGCGAGGGTGGCGATGTGGTGGTCGGGGTTGGCGATGGTGACGCCGGCGGGCGGGGTGATGTCACCGGCGGTGACCTCGCCCTCGCCGCTCTTGCGAAGGTACATCACGACAGGCTCGTCGTATTCACTGGTGAGAACGATTCCCTTGATGTTCAGGAGAATCTCGGTGACATCCTCGGTGACGCCCGGCAGGGTGGTGAACTCATGCAGGGCTCCGGAGATGCGCACCGACGTCACGGCCGCTCCAGGAATCGAGCTCAGCAGGGTGCGGCGCAGGGAGTTACCCAGCGTATAGCCGAATCCCGGCTCCAGGGGCTCGATGGTGAAGCGCGAACGCTGAGGAGAAACGACTTCCTCAGACAGTGACGGACGCTGTGCGATAAGCACGTTGGTATCCTTTCAGCTCAAACCGGTTGTGCACTTACCGGCCGGCGGGTTGGATTTAATGTTCTCTGTGTCTCAGTGCTTCAGACGCGGCGGCGCTTCGGAGGACGAACGCCATTGTGGGCCTGCGGGGTGACGTCGGTGATGGAACCGACCTCGAGACCCGCGGACTGGAGGGAGCGGATGGCGGTTTCGCGGCCCGAACCCGGACCCTTGACGAAAACGTCAACCTTCTTCACGCCGTGCTCCATGGCCTTGCGCGCGGCGGCCTCGGCGGCCATGCCAGCGGCATACGGCGTGGACTTGCGGGAGCCCTTGAAGCCGACGTCGCCACCGGACGCCCAGGACACCACGGCGCCGGACGGATCGGTGATCGAGATGATCGTGTTGTTGAACGTGGACTTGATATGCGCCTGCCCGACGGGAACCGACTTCAGGTTCTTGCGACGGGGCTTACGGGCGGCCTGCTTAGCAGCTGCCACTTTGCCTCATTTCCTCAGATTTGCTGATATTGCGTCCAGGCGATGGACCGCACCCGGCGACCGGATGGCGACCCGTGGTCCGGACTACGCCGCCAAGACTCAGGCGGCCTTCTTCTTTCCGGCAACCGTACGCTTCGGACCCTTGCGGGTACGGGCGTTGGTCTTCGTACGCTGGCCGCGCACCGGGAGGTGGCGACGATGACGAATACCCTGGTAGCAATTGATCTGGATCTTGCGACGGATATCTGCCTCGACTTCGCGACGCAGATCGCCTTCGATCTTGTAGTTGCCCTCGAGATAATCACGGAGCTGAATCAGCTGGTCATCAGAGAGGTCCTTGACTCGCGTGTCCGGGTTGATACCGGTGGCAGCGAGCGTTTCCTTGGCGCGCGTACGACCCACACCATAGATGTAGGTGAGGGCGATTTCGATGCGCTTCTCATTGGGGATGTCGACTCCGGCAAGACGTGCCATTGCCATTCCTTCTGTTTGTCAGAGATCGTGCGCCAAACCGTCCCCCGTCCGCTGCGCGAGCGGAGGCCCAGGTCTCTGTCCTGGGGTGCGGCCTGCCGTCATTCGGAGAAGCTCTCCGGATAAGCGGAAGACTGTGGCCTAGCGCCTTTTCTGTTATGTCGCGAGGTGTCCGCTCAGCCCTGACGCTGCTTGTGGCGCGGGTTCGTGCAGATCACCATGACGCGGCCGTGGCGGCGAATCACGCGGCAATGCTCGCAGATGCGCTTCACGCTGGGGCTAACCTTCATGGTTTTCCTTTACTTGTATCGGTATGTAATACGACCGCGGGTCAGATCGTACGGGCTCATTTCGAGCACCACACGGTCCTGGGGAAGGATGCGAATATAATTCTTGCGCATCTTTCCGGAAATCGTGGCCAGAACGATGTGATGATTCTCGAGTTCGACACGGAACATCGCGTTCGGCAACGCCTCCACGACGGTCCCTTCGACTTCGATCACACCATCTTTTGCCATATGACTCCGTTCTCGCTGTGTTTACAGGTATGCCTTGAAGAAGACACACCAAGTCTTGAAAATATCACAATCGTGTCAAATGCGCAACCCTCCCGGTGCGCGACACGCCGAGAGGGTTGACAGAACGGGAATCCTCGGCGTGTCTCCGCCGGCTGGGCGGTATCTCGCGCGGCGTCACCGTCACGGCGCGAACCATCATCTGCCGCCGAAGCTGCCGCCACCGGCGCCACCGCCGCCGCCCGAAAATCCGCCGCCGCTGAAGCTGCCGCCGCCATAGTCGGAGCCTGTGCCGCTTGTCGCTGTCTCGAACACGGAGGCCACATCGTGGAAACTCGCCTCGAGATTCGCACCGAAGTCGCCGAAGCCACCGAAGGCATCGCCCGGCAGGCCGCCGCCGTAGGTCTGGTCCACTCCCCCGCTGTACATATTCGCGCGCGGCGAAACATACAGGTACATCAGCGAATTGTCGAGCTGCGAGTCCACCCACGTGATGTCGCGCATCTGCGGCATGGCCATGTACAGCTGCGCGATGACCTTCTTCGAAATGCCGAAGGCCGCGGCATACACCAGATACCGGTCCCAGAGCACAAGGTCGCGCACATCGCGGTCGTTGAAATGCGAGTAATCGAGCAGGTAGTTCTTGAAGCACTGCACCTGCTGCGCCCACCTCTGGCCCTCCGGCGAGATGGCCGTCGTCGAGCCGTAGCTCGTGGCGAAGGACACGAACGCAGAGACCACCAGACCCGCGACGATGGCCAGGTACCGCACCATCGGCAGCGACGTGGACAGCAGGATGGCGATGAGCCCGAACAGGTACACAAAGCCGACGATGGCCGGCACGCCGCACAGCCTGAACTGGGACGTGATGGCACCGAGCTCGTCGAATTCGCTCGTGCATGCGTTCTCAAACGACTTATAGGACACCAGCAGGCCGTTCATACCGGTCGACTTCGGCATCTGCTCGGTCAGCTCGTTGAGATCGAACTGGCCACGGCCCAGTTCCGCCCCGCAGTCCTCGAGCAGTTCGAGAAGGCGGCGTTCGGAAACGCTGAGGTTAAAGGCCTTGAGCGGTGCGCCCCTGCGCACGGTCAGCGCGATGGTCGTCGTCAGGCTTTCCTTGTGGCGCGAATGCGACGACGCGATGTCGGCCACATATGGGCGCAGCGCGCTCTGGTCGGCCTGCGTCAGGTCGATGCCGGCATACCAGTCATGCGGCCCCGGTGCCAGGACGATGCAATGCTTCGAGGCAAGCGACAGCAAGGTCGAGGAGAAGGAGCGGGACGTCACGTCCTTCTCCCCCGTTCCCTCGAGTACGGCGTTGAGGCGGGCGGCGGCGGCCGGGCTCATGGCCGGCGGTTCGCGCCAGTACTGCATGCCGCCACGGTACTGGGAGTTGCGGTAGCTGACGAAAGCGCCGACCATGGCCCAGATGATGAGCAGCACGCCGAGTACGATCATGGCGATGACGAGCATGATGGACAGGCGTGCCTCGTGCTGCTGGGCGGCAAGATAGTCGCTGCGCTTCTGGTTCTCCTGGTCGATGATGGTCTGGCGCATGCCGGTGGTGGAGGCGGCGGTGTCGGGCGCGGTGCGCTGCACGTCGCCCATCGCGCTGTTGTCCACGATGAACACGGGGTCGAGGTATTGCCCGGCTTGGATATGCGTCACCGTGAAGGTCATCGTGCCATCGTCGGCGATGGAGTAGGTGGAGTTCGCGTCGGAATGCAGCCACGCCGCCACGTCGGAGCTGTCCGCGCCATGCGGCATGTGGATCGTGCCCGTGCATTTGATGATGGGCACGGTGTTCTGCGCGGAGATGGGCTCCCACTGGAAATAGGAGATGTCGCTGTATTGGGTGGCCACGTCGTCGAAGGTCATGGCGATGCGGAAGGTGTAGGTTCCGCTCGACGCCTCCGCGATGTTCCAGCCCAGCTCGAGGGTTTTCTTCGTGGAGCCGTCGGCGTTCGGCGTCACCGCGTCGGTGGTGGGGTCGAAGTCCTTGGCGTCGGTTGTGTCATAGAGATACCAATGGCCGGCGTATCGGGAATCCCATGTGCTTGAGGAGATGGAACCCGGGTCCTGGAAGTCCTGCTTGGTGTAGGTGGTGCTCATGTGGTTGTCGAAGATCTGCGTGACCGAGACGCCCGTGATACTCGACAGCTGGCGGCTGTCGAGGGTGTAGGTCTGGTAGATCTGGTGCCACGGCGTATCGTCGTCGCGGGACTTGAGCTGCACCGTCACGTCCTCCACGATGCTCAGGCTGCCGTCGGGCTGCGTCTGCACGTCGTAATTGAGGTTGGTGTACTGCATCGCCGAGCTGCTGCCTGTGTCGGAGAGGTTCACGATGACGAAGGCGAAGGCGATGACGAGGCAGGCGACGAGTGCGCCGATAAGCCCTTCGCGCAGACGCTTGGCGGAGAACAGCGAAACATGCGAGCCCGGGGTGCCGGGGACGACCGGGACCGGGGCGGCGTCAGCGTCGGAGGGGGCTTGGGCCGTGCTTCGGCCTGCGTCGTCGGTGACCGGTGTGGGAATCGTGTTTCCGGTGTCTGTGGTGTCTCTCGAATCGTTCGTCATGGCCGTGCGCTCATCGCCTATCGATCACTGCTGCGAGGGACGCTGGAAAGGCTGGTCGCCGGCGGGCGCGGAGGTGAAGCTCACCTGCGGCACGCTGCGGTCGGTGTCGGAGGCGGTGAACGACTGCGCCTCCTGGAAGTGGAACGCGCCGGCGATGATATTCGACGGGAACATCTGCAGCTTGTTGTTGTACTTCATGACGACGTCGTTGTACATCTGGCGCGCATAGGCGATTTTCTGCTCGATCTGCTTGAGCTGGTTCTGCAGGTCGAGGAAGTTCGTGTTCGCCTGGAGCTGGGGGTAGTTCTCCGAGACGGCATACAGGTTGAGGATGGCGCGGCTCAGCTCGTTTTCCGCGGCGGCTCGCTGGTCGGGCGTGGCGTTCGATTGCGCCACCTCCTGCGCGTGGGCGCGTGCCTGCGTCACCTGCGTGAACACCGTGCTTTCGTGGGCGGCGTAGCCCTTGACGGTTTCCACGAGATTCGGGATCAGGTCGGCGCGTTGCTTGAGTTGCACATCGATCTGCGCCCACCCGTTCTTCACGAGGTTGCGCAGCGACACGAGCGCGTTGTATGTCGCGATGACCCAGACGATGAGCAGCACGACGACGATGACGATGATGAGGACTCCCATGTTCATAAGTCCAAGCATATCGGGTCGAGGGGCGGAACATGTGGAGAAACGGGAATTTCGGAACGCGGATAGTCCATCGTGGAATCCGCGCCGGCCGACGTATGGAACAGCCTTAAACAGCCGGGGTATGAAACGACCCGCGGGCAAAAGGCACCCGCGGGTCGGAAAGGAGATGCGACGGTCATACAGGCCGCCGTATGAAAGGAGTCGGTCGATTACTCGCCGAGCTCGCTGACGATCGTAGCCTGGATCTGGTCGATATCGCCGGAACCGTCGAATTCGTGAAGCAGTCCGCGCGTCCTGTACGTGTCGAGCAGCGGGGCGGTTTCCTTCGCGTACACGTCGAGGCGCTTGGCGATGGTCTCCGGGTTGTCGTCGGAGCGACCTTCGAGCTGGGCGCGCTTCATCATGCGCTCCATAAGCACATCGTGCTCGGCGGTGAGGGCCACGACCGCGTCAAGCGGCGTGCCGAGCTCCTTGAGCATGACGTCGAGGGCCTCGACCTGGGAGGCGTTGCGCGGATATCCGTCGAGGATCCAGCCGTTGGCGGTGTCGTCCATGGCGAGGCGATCCTTGACGATCTTGTTGGTCAGCTCGTCGGGAACGAGCTCGCCCTTGTCGATATAGGCCTGCGCTTCCTTGCCGAGCGGGGTCTGGTTCTTGAGGTTGTAGCGGAAGATGTCGCCGGTGGAGATGGCGGGGATTCCGTAGTGCTTGCTCAGAAGCGCGGCCTGCGTGCCCTTGCCGACGCCCTGGGGGCCCATGATGAGAAGACGCATTGTCTGCCTTTCTTGGTCGGGATTGCGCGGTGCCGGACCGGCCGGCGGAAAGCCGGAGGGCTCGGCATCGCGTAATGCTCAATGGTATTGGAAATCTGGTGGTGATTGAAAATCTGGGCGATTGTCGAAATCTGGTCTGCCGCGGCGACCGCAGGGGCGAGGGCCGAAGCCGGCGGGAAGACGATAACCGCAACCATGCCGGCGAATGACTCCGCCGTATGGAAAGGCCGCCGGAACCGGCGGCCTTATGTGTCCGGCCCGAGGGCCGGGAGGAACTACTTGGCGGATGCGACCGCGTCGTCGTCGGAGGACTCGGCGTCGTCGTCGGAATCGTCATCCGAAGAATCGTCGGAATCGGAATCGTCGAACACCGACGCCGTCTCATCCTTGTCGGACGCGGCGGAGATGGCCGGTGCATCGTCAGACGTCGTGTCGTCGTCCTTGCCGGCCTTCTTATCCTTGTCATCATCCTCGTCATCCGGATCGGTGGCCGTGAGGAAGCGCTCGTACTGGAACTGCTCGGTCTGGGCCTTCGCCTGGCGCAGCGTGTCGAGGCCGACGCCCGCGATGATGAGGATGGTGGTGCCGCCGAACGGCAGGGCCGTGTTGAGGTTCAGGGCCTTGATGAGCACGGTCGGAATGAGGGCGACGAAGAGGATGTAAATGGCGCCGACCGTGTTCAGACGGTTCACGACGTAGTTGAGGTACTCGGCGGTGGCACGGCCGGCGCGAATGCCGGGGATGAAGCCGCCGTACTGCTTCATGTCGTCCGCAACCTCCTCCGGGTTGAAGGTGACGGAGGTGTAGAAGAACGTGAAGAACACAATCATAACCGAGTACAGAACGATGTACCAGACCGTCGTGGACGAACCCAGGTTCGTATTGATCCACTTGACCCAGGACTGGTCAGAGCTTCCGAACTGTGCGATAAGCGTCGGGACCGAGAGGATGGACGCGGCGAAGATCGGCGGGATGACGCCCGACATGTTGATCTTCATCGGCAGATAAGTGGAGCTGCCGCCGTACATCTTGCGGCCGATCATGCGGCGCGTGTACTGCACCGGAATGCGGCGCTGGCACAGCTCGACGTAATCCACGAAGATGAGGATGACGATGAACACGCCCACGACGACGCCGAACTTCACCCAGCCATTGGTCTCATCGTGGATATTCCACAGATTCGTAAGGAAGCCGGAGCAGATGGAGATGAAGATAAGGACGGACATGCCGTTGCCGATGCCCTTGTCGGTGATGAGCTCGGCCATCCACATGATGAGGCCGGTGGCGCCCGTCATCACGAGGATCATGACGATGATGGTGATCGGCGAGTCGTCGGCGATGACGTTGGAGCACATATAGTTGAACAGGGCGCCGCTGCGGGCCGTCACGATGATGGTGGCGGACTGGAGCAGGGCGAGGCCGATAGTGACCCAACGGGTGTACTCGGTGAGCTTGGCCTCACCGGACTGGCCTTCGCGATGGAGCTGTTCGAAGCGCGGAATCACGACGCGCAGCAGCTGCACCACGATGGATGCGGTGATATACGGCGTGACGCCCAGCGCGAAGATCGAGAGCTGAAGCAGCGAACCGCCCGAGAAAAGGTTGACCAGGCCGATGAAGTTCTCCTGGCTCGAGCCCGACATCGTCGTGACGCAATCGTGGACGGCGGTGTAATCGACGCCCGGGGTCGGGATGAATGATCCGATTCGGTAGATCAATATCATGAACAGCACGAAAAGGATCTTGTTGCGCAACTCCTTAGTGCGCAACGCCTGGATAAGCGTTCTCACTCTATGTTCCTTCCTCGGTCGAACATACAGACTCCAGCTCTGCAGTCCGTTCTCGGGCACACACTGAACAACATCATAGCAAACAAATTGTCCCCTTCCCGCACAAACGGCAGGAAGGGGACAAAATCTCCGGCTATGACCCCGGGAACCAGTCTACTAGTCCTCGGAGACCGAGCCGCCGGCCGCCTCGATCTTCTTGAGCGCGGAAGCGGAGACCTTCACGCCCTTGAAGGTGTAGGCCTTGGAGATCTCGCCATCGGCGAGGACCTTCACCGGCTCGCCGGCGCGCACGGCACCGGCCTTTGCGAGCTGCTCCGGGGTGATCTCGCCACCCTCCGGGAAGAGCTCGGCGACGCGCTTGAGGTTCACGACCTGATATTCCTTGCGGAACGGGTTCTTGAAACCACGAAGCTTCGGCAGACGCATGTACAGAGGCAGCTGGCCACCTTCGAAACCAGGACGGACCTGGTAACGGGCGCCGGTACCCTTGGTACCGCGGCCCGAGGTCTTGCCACGGGAGCCTTCGCCACGGCCGACGCGCTTGCGACGCTTGTTCGCGCCGGGCGCCGGACGCAGGTCGTGCATCTGGAGGATGTCGACTTCTTCGTTGTTGTTAGCCATAATCAGTTAGCCTCCTCGACGGTGACCATATGGCGCACCTTCTGGATGATGCCGCGATGCGCCGGATCGTCGGGGACAATCACGGACTGGCCGATCTTGCGAAGGCCAAGCTGCTTGACGTTGACTCGCTGGTTGGGCGTGCGGTTCACAAGCCCGCGGACCAGGGTGACCTTGATCTGCTTGTCAGCCATCACTCACCATCCTTCTGCTCGGCGGCCTTCTCGGCCGCAGCCTTCTCACGAGCCTCGCGAGCCTCGGCGATGCCCTTGGCACGCTCACGCAGGAGCTTGTCCGGGGCGACCTCCTGGAGAGACAGACCGCGGCGGGCGGCCACCTCCTCGGGCTCCTCGAGCTGCTTGAGGGCGGCGACGGTCGCGTTCACGGTGTTGATCGCGTTGTCGGAGCCCATGGACTTGGTCAGCACGTCGGTGATGCCGGCGCACTCCATGACGGCGCGGACTGCGCCGCCGGCGATAACGCCGGTACCCGGGGCTGCCGGGCGAAGAAGCACGGTGCCTGCGGCATCGTGGCCGATCACCGGGTGGGTGATGGTGCCACGCACGCGCGGAACGTTGAACATGTGCTTCTTGGCGTCGAGCTGGCCCTTGGCGATGGCGGCCGGGACCTCGTGGGACTTGCCGTAACCGACGCCCACGGTGCCGTTGCCGTCACCGACGACCACGAGAGCGGCGAAGCTGAACGTACGGCCGCCCTTGTGCGTCTTGGACACGCGGTTGATCGTAACGACGCGATCGAGCATCTCGTCGCCGCGGTTCTCCTCGCGGTCACGGCGGTTGCGACGCTCGTTGCGGCCGCCACGACGGCCCTTGCGGTCCTCGGTGTTCTGAGCCGCGGTGGTGTTCTCGGACTCTTCTGCCACTGCAGTTTCCTTAACTTCGTTATCGCTCACAGCGCCAGACCTCCCTCACGGGCGCCGTCCGCCACAGCGGCGACGCGACCATGGTACTTGTTGCCGCCACGGTCGAAGCAGACAGCGGTGATGCCGGCGGCCTTCGCCTTCTCGGCGATGCGCTGGCCCACGAGCTTCGCAGCCTCGGTCTTCGTGCCCTGGAAATCGCCGAAGTCGTTCTGCAGGGTGGACTCGGAGACGAGGGTGATGCCCTTGGTGTCATCCACGATCTGGGCGGTCATGTTGCGGTTGGTGCGGGTCACGACGAGACGCGGACGCGCGGGCGTGCCGACGATCTTCTTGCGCAGACGAGCGTGACGACGCGCACGGGCAACGAACTTGCCCTTACCCTTGATCTTGACGCTCATTACTTACCAGCCTTTCCAGCCTTGCGCAGGATGTGCTCATCCTCGTACTTGATGCCCTTGCCCTTGTAGGGTTCCGGGGCGCGCAGCTTGCGGATGTTCGCAGCGACCTGGCCGACGAGCTGCTTGTCCGTACCGGACACGAAAAGCTCGTTCTGGTTCGGCACCTCGAACGTGATGCCTTCCGGGGCGTTCACGGTAATCGTGTGCGAATAGCCCAGGGAGAACTCGAGGCTCTTGCCCTTGGCCTGCACGCGGTAACCGGTGCCGACGATGAGGAGGTGCTTGCGGTAACCCTCGTGCACACCCTTGACCTTGGAGGCGATCAGAGCGCGGGTCAGGCCGTGCTGCGCACGGGTCTCACGCTCGTCGTCGACCGGGGTCACCACGATCTCGTTGTCCGCCACCGACACGGTGACGCACTCCGGGAACGTGAACTCGTCGGAGCCCTTCGGGCCCTTGACGGAAATAGTGGAACCATTGACGGAAGCCTCAACGCCGGACGGAATGGCGATGGGGAGCTTACCAATATGCGATGCCATGTTCAGCTCTCCTCTCTCACCACACGTAGGCGACGACTTCGCCGCCGATGCCCTTGTCCAGGCATTCCTTCTGGGTCATCAGGCCGGACGACGTCGAGATGATGGCGATGCCGAGGCCGCCGAGCGGCATCGGGAGCTCATCGGACTTCGCATAGCGGCGAAGGCCAGGCTTCGACACGCGCTTGATGCCCTGGATGGACTGCTGGCCGTACTTGCCATACTTGAGAGTGATCTCGAGCGTCTGGCCGACCTTTGCTTCCTTCGCGGTGTAATCGGCGATATAGCCCTCGCGCTTGAGGATATCGGCGATGGCCGCCTTGAACTTGGAGTACGGCATATCCACGGTCTTGTGCTTTGCCGCGCTCGCATTACGCAGACGCGTAAGCATGTCTGCGATCGGATCTGTCATTGTCATGTGGGCTTATGCCCTTCCTCGCCGTGGTTTCCGCCGCCGTGCTCTGCTCAGCAGGCACGGCCGCGGACCTTCAGCGTCAATTTTCACCAACTGGACTTCGTCACACCCGGGAGCTCGCCGCGGTGGGCCTTCTCGCGAAGGCAGACACGGCAGAGGCCGAACTTGCGATACACGGAATGGGGACGTCCGCAGACCTGGCAGCGCGTGTAGGCACGCACCTTAAACTTCGGCTTTGCGGCCGCCTTGTTCTTAAGAGCGGTTTTTGCCATATCAGTTCTCCTTGAACGGGAAGCCGAGGGCCTTGAGCAGCGCGTAGGCTTCCTTGTCGTCCTTGGTCGAGGTCACGACGGTGATGTCCATGCCGCGGCGGTGGTCGATCTGATCCGGATCGATCTCGTGGAACATGGACTGCTCCGTCAGGCCGAAGTTGTAGTTGCCGTTGCCGTCGAACTGCTTGCCGTTGATGCCGCGGAAGTCGCGGATACGGGGCAGGGCGAGGGTCAGCAGGCGGTCCAGGAACTCCCACATGCGGTCGCCGCGAAGCGTGACGAAGGCACCGATGGCCTGGCCCTCGCGCAGGTGGAACTGCGCCACGGACTTCTTGGCCTTGGTGATCTTCGGCTTCTGGCCGGTGATGAGGGTGAGGTCCTTCACAGCGCCTTCGATGAGCTTGGAATCGCGCGCGGCCTCGCCGACGCCCATGGAGACGACGACCTTCTGGATGCGCGGGATCTGCATCGGGTTGGCGTGCTTGAACTCCTTCTCGAGTTCAGGAACGATGACCTCGTTGTACTGCTGCTTGAGACGCGGGGTCGCGGGAGCTTCGATGTCGCTCATGCGATCTCCTTTCCGGACTTCTTGGCATAGCGAGTGCGAACGCGCTTCACCTTGCCGTCACGGACCTCCTCCGCGACGTGCACGCCAACGCGGGTCGGCTTGCCGGTCTCGGGATCGATGAGCATGACGTTCGAACGGTCGATCGGAGCCTCGGTCGAGATGATGCCCGACTGCTGGCCTTCACGCGTGGCGCGCACGTGCTTCTTGACGATCTGAACGCCCTCGACGATGATGCGGCCATCGTCCAGGACACGCAGGACCTTGCCCTCGGCGCCGCGGTCGCGGCCCTTGATGACCTTGACCTGATCGCCTGTCTTGATCTTGGCTACCATGTCAGATCACCTCCGGAGCGAGGGACACGATCTTCATGAAGCGCTTGTCGCGCAGCTCACGGCCGACCGGTCCGAAAATACGAGTGCCGCGGGGCTCATTGCCATTGCCGAGAATGACGGCCGCGTTCTCGTCGAACTTGATGTAGGAGCCATCCTTGCGGCGGCTTTCCTTGACAGTGCGGACGACGACGGCCTTGACCACGTCACCCTTCTTCACCGACCCGCCAGGGATGGCGTCCTTGACGGAGGCGACAATCACGTCGCCGATGCCGGCGTAGCGACGCTTAGAACCACCGAGCACGCGGATTGCCAGGATTTCCTTGGCGCCCGTGTTGTCGGCGACTTTAAGCCTTGATTCTTGCTGAATCATATTTCTCCTTAGCCGAGCTGGTCCTCCCCGTACACCCGAAAAGGGCCGCAATCGTCCATTGCACGGAGCAACGGGATGTGCGGCCCAATCCGAGGTGTACGGCGAGCCTTGCCGAACTTATTACTTTGCGCGCTCGACGATGGCCGACAGACGCCAGCGCTTCGTCTTGCTCAAAGGACGAGTCTCCATAATTGTAACAAGGTCACCGACATGTGCCTCGTTGTTCTCATCATGGGCCTTGACCTTGCGAGTGGTGCGCACGACCTTGCCGTACAGCGGGTGGGTGGAACGCTGCTCGAGCTCGACCGTGATGGTCTTGTCGGCGGCGTCGGACACCACGTAACCGCGGCGGACCTTGCGGGAGTTGCGCTCCTGAGTTTCAGTAGCTTCAGCCATTACTTCTCCTCAGCCTTGTTCTCGGACTGCGCGCCAGGCTCCTGGCTGATGCCGAGCTCACGCTCGCTCAGCACAGTGTACATGCGCGCGATGTCGCGCTTCACAGCCTTGAGACGGGCCGTGTTCTGGAGCTGACCGGTGGCGGACTGGAAGCGGAGGTTGAACAGCTCCTCCTTGGACTTCTTCAGCGCGTCCTCGATTTCAGCGTTGGTCTTTGCGTTGAGATTATCGATGCTGTATTCAGCAGTTCCGATCATCAGTTGTCACCGCCTTCACGAGCAATGATCCTGCACTTCATCGGCATCTTGTCGATGGCACGACGAAGAGCCTCGCGAGCGACGTCCTCAGAGACACCGCCGATTTCGAACATCACGCGACCCGGACGCACGTTGGCGATCCAGAACTCCGGAGCACCCTTACCGGAACCCATTCGGGAACCGAGGGCGTGCTTGGTGAGCGGACGATCGGGGAAAATCGTGATCCACACACGGCCGCCACGCTTGATGTAGCGGGTCATGGCGATACGGGCCGCCTCGATCTGACGGTTCGTGACGTACGCCGGAGCCAGGGCCTGGATGCCGTAATCGCCGAAGGCGATCTCGTTGCCGCCCTTGGACATGCCAGAACGCGTCGGACGGTGCTGCTTGCGATACTTGACCCTCTTAGGAATCAGCATCAGATCACTCCTTTGCTTCCGTTGCGGCTGCGGGAGCTTCCGCAGCGGCTGCAGGAGCCTGGGCGGCTTCCTGCTGCGTGGCCTCGTTGGCCTCCCTGTTCGGACGACGGTTGCCGCGCGGACGGCGGTCGGAACCACGACGGCCGCGGTTGTTCTGCTGAGCCTGCTGCTCCTCGAACTCGGCCTCCGTCATATCGCCCTTGTAGATCCACACCTTGACGCCGATGCGGCCGTAGGTGGTGCGGGCCTCGAAGAAGCCGTAGTCGATGAGGGCGCGGAGCGTCTGAAGCGGAACGCGACCCTCGCGGTAGAACTCCGAACGGCTCATTTCGGCGCCGCCGAGACGGCCCGAGAGCTTGATACGGATGCCCTTGGCACCGGCGCGCATGGCGTCCTGCTGGGCCTTGCGCATCGCACGGCGGAACGTGACGCGGTTCGTCAGCTGCTCGGCGATGGACTGGGCGACGAGCTGGGCATCGATGGCGGCGTTCTTGACCTCATAGATGTTCAGCTGCACCTGCTTGCCGGTGAGCTTCTCGAGCTTGCCACGCACGCGGTCGGCCTCGGCGCCGCGGCGGCCGATGACGATGCCCGGACGCGCGGTGTGGATGTCGACCGTCACGCGGTCGCGGGTGCGGGAGATGACGACGCGGGACACGCCGGCACGCTCCAGGTCCTTGTTCATGGCCTTGCGGATCTTGTCATCCTCGAGCACGAAGTCGCTGTAACGCTCACCCGGCTTGGTGGAATCGGAGAACCACTTGCTGCGATGGGATTCGGTCACACCGAGGCGGTAGCCGAACGGGTTGATCTTCTGCCCCATTTAACGGGCTCCTTCCTTATCGGCGACGACCACGGTGATGTGGCTGGTGCGCTTGTTGATACGGGCTGCACGTCCCTGCGCACGGGCGCGGAAACGCTTGATCGTGACACCCTCGTCGACGAAGGTCTGCGCCACGACGAGGTCGTTCTCACGGAACGGCTCGTTCGCGCGCTCGGCCTTGACGCGGGCGTTCGCGATGGCGGACTCAAGAACCTTCAGCACCGGGACGGAGGCGTCCTGGGGAGCGAACTTGAGGATGTTGATGGCTTCGGTCGCCTGCTTGCCTCGGATGAGGTTGACCATGCGGCGAGCCTTGCGCGGCGTCACGCGGACGTGACGAGCAACTGCTTTAGCTTCCATGTGTCTCTACTCTTCCTCGCCTTTAGCGGCGCGCCTTCTTGTCATCCTTCACATGGCCACGGAAAGTGCGCGTCGGGGCGAACTCACCGAGCTTGTGACCAACCATTGCCTCGGTCACGAACACGGGGACGTGCTTGCGACCGTCGTGAACGGCGAAGGTGTGTCCGATGAAATCAGGGGTGATCATCGAACGGCGCGACCACGTCTTGATGACGTTGTGCGTGCCCTTCTCGTTCTGCTCGTCGACCTTCTTCTGCAAGTGGGCGTCGACGAAGGGGCCCTTCTTGATGCTACGAGTCATCTACCTGACACTCCCTTACTTGCGGTTCTTACCATTCGGACGGCGACGGACAATCATCTTGTTCGAAGCCTTCTTCGGACGACGAGTACGAACCTCGCCCTTGCCCCACGGCGAAACCGGCGGCTTGCCACCGCGGGTACGACCACCATGCGGATGGTCCACGGCGTTCATCGACTCACCACGCGTGATCGGGCGCTTGCCCATCCAACGCGCACGGCCGGCCTTGCCGAGCTGGATGTTGCTGTGATCGGAGTTGCCGACCTCACCCACGGTCGCGCGGCAGTTCGCGTCGACGTTGCGGATTTCGCCGGACGGCATACGCAGCTGGGCGTAGGCGCCGTCCTTCGCGACGAGCTGCACGGCGGCACCGGCCGAGCGGGCGATCTTCGCGCCGCCCAGGGGGCGGAGCTCGATGGCGTGCACGATGGTACCGGTCGGGATGTTGCGCAGCGGCAGGTTGTTGCCAGGCTTGATATCGGCGTTGGCGCCGGTCTCGATGACGTCGCCCTGCTTGATGCCCTTCGGGGCGATGATGTAGCGCTTCTCGCCATCAGCGAAGTGCAGGAGCGCGATGCGGGCGGAGCGGTTCGGATCGTATTCGATCTCGGCGACCTTCGCCGGCACGCCGTCCTTGTCCCAACGCTTGAAGTCGATGAGACGGTACTGACGCTTGTGACCGCCACCGCGATGGCGGGAGGTGACGCGACCATAGGAGTTGCGACCACCGGTCTTGGTGAGTTTGCGAACGAGCGACTTCTCAGGAGTCGAACGCGTAATCTCGGAGAAGTCCGAAACGGAAGCGTTGCGACGGCCTGCGCTAGTCGGCTTGTAAACGCGGATAGCCATAATTTAGTTCCTAACTTTCTCGGCTAGCCTTCAGTTGCCAAAGATGTCGATCGACTGGCCCTCGGCCACGGTGACGATGGCGCGCTTCTGGGAATCGCGCTGGCCGTAGCCGTAGCGGGTGCGCACGCGCTTGCCCGGGCGGTTGAGGGTGTTGACCGAGGTGACCTTGACCTTGAAGATCTCTTCGATTGCCTGCTTGATCTGGACCTTGTTCGCGTCCTTGGCCACCACGAAGGTGTACTGACCGCGGTCGGAGAGCGCGTAGCTCTTCTCGGACACAACAGGCTTGAGGATGATGTCGTGTGCGGGCTTGTGAACTGCCACCATGAAAATCAGGCCTCCTTCTTGCCATTCACGAAGGCGTCGAAGCCTTCCTTGGAGAAGACGACGTCCTCGGCGGTGACCACGTCATAGGTGTTGAGCTGGTCGGCGAACAGCACGTGCACGGTGCGCAGGTTGCGCACGGACAGGTACGTGTTGAGCTCCTCGCGGCCCAGGACCACGGTGGTGAAGCGCTCGGCCACGAGCGGAAGCAGGGCGGCCTTGGCCTTCTTGGTGGACGGCTCGTCGATGGCGAAGTCCACGACATGCACGCGGTTGGCGTTGGCACGATCGGACAGGACGTAGCGCAGAGCGGCGGCCTTCATCTTCTTCGGGGTGCGCTGCGAGTAATCGCGCGGAACCGGGCCGTGGACCACGGCGCCGCCGGCGAACTGCGGAGCGCGGATAGAGCCCTGGCGTGCACGGCCGGTGCCCTTCTGCTTGTACGGCTTCTTGCCACCGCCGGAGATGCGCGCACGGTTCTTGACCTGGTGCGTGCCCTGGCGGGCGGCAGCGAGCTGCGCGATAACGACCTGGTGCACGAGCGAGACGTGGTTGCGGACCTCGTCGAACTCGATGCCGAACACGTCGGCAGGAGCCTCGACGGTGCCGGCGGCCTTGCCCGAAGCGTCGGTGACGTTCAGTGTAACGTTAGCCATTTATCTCAGGCTCCCTTCACTGCAGAGCGAACCACAACGAGGCCGCCCTTCGGACCGGGGATAGCACCCTTGATCGCGAGGATGCCGTTCTCGGCGTCGGAGGACACGACCGTGAGGTTCAGCACGGTGTTGGTTGCGTGGCCCATGCGGCCAGCCATGCGCTTGCCCTTGAGGATGCGGGACGGCGTGGCGCATGCGCCGACAGAACCAGGACGGCGCTCGTTCTTGTGAGAGCCGTGCGTACGGCGGTAGGACTTGAAGCCCCAGCGCTTGATGGTGCCGGCGAAACCCTTGCCCTTCGTGGTGCCGGTCACGTCGACCGTGGCGCCATCGGCGAAGAGCTCAGCGGAGAGCTCCTGGCCCGGGGTGTAGTTCGCGGCGTCGGCGGTGCGCACCTCGACGAGGTGACGACGCGGCGTCACGCCGGCCTTCTTGAAGTGGCCGGCCAGCGGCTTGGTGACCTTGGCGGGATCGATCTCGCCGTAGCCGAGCTGGATGGCCTGGTAGCCATCGGACTCGTCGGTCTTGACAGCCGTGACGACGTTCGTGGAGACGTCCACGAGCGTGACGGGGACGAAGAAGCCGTTCTCGTCCCAGACCTGCGACATGCCGAGCTTCGTGCCCAGCAGAGCGGTGCGGTTCTTTTCGTTAGCCATGGCTTCCTCCTCCCTACAGCTTGATCTCGATGTTGACTTCCGCCGGAAGGTCGAGGTGCATCAGCGAGTCGACCGCCTTCGGCGTGGGATCCACGATGTCGATGAGGCGCTTATGCGTGCGCATCTCGAAATGCTCGCGGGAATCCTTGTACTTGTGAGGAGAACGAATAACGCAGAACACGTTCTTCTCTGTGGGAAGCGGAACCGGGCCAACAACCGTTGCGCCCGCGTTCGTGACCGTCTCGACGATTGTCTTCGCCGACTGGTCGATGACCTCATGGTCATAGGACTTAAGCCTGATGCGGATTTTCTGTCCCGCCATTCGCCGTCCGCCCTTTCTTAAGGTTCGTTACTATTCCAAACCTGTTCCAACGCCACCAAGGCGGACCCACCCATGGCACGGCGCATCGCAAGACACGATGCATCCGCATGGCGGAGCCACATCAGTGCGCAACCCTTGGCATATCGCCACGTTGCGCTCGCTTTTTAGAAGAGAATTATGCGAGCCGTAAAACAGGCAACTCGTATATTTAACCATAGGGCGACGACTCTGGATAATCCGGGCGTGTCGCGCCACAGCCCTTGCGTTCCAAGCCCTTTCGGGAACGGGCGACAGTCGGCTGGGCCCGTGGATATGGTCCCCGATTTGACAAATCCGGAACGATTCGGCATGGCGCCGGGATGCCCACGAGTAGCCGAGACGCTTCGGCACGGGGGGCGAGTCTACGGAACGCCGGCGGCACGGGGACGAGCATGGCAAAGGCGGGCGCCGGTATCCGACGCCCGCCCTGCGGGTTATGCGCAATCGTTAGGTTAAGCGCCATCGTTCACGAGTGTCCAGCTGCGGAATCGTGATGCCTCCCGGCACCGCGCCCGCCGCGCGTTCGCGCGATTCATGCGCTCCCTGTGCGATATTTCTCCGCACTACTTCTCTGCGCTATTTCTCCTCGGGAACGAAGTCCGAGGCCTCGTGCAGCGCGGCCTCGCCCTGGCGCTCCTCGCGCAGGCGATGGCCCTCGGCCTGCGACACGCCGTAATACGCGGCGATCGCAATGTCCTTCATGTCCTCGATCTTCGGGATGCGCGGGTTGGCCGGCGCGCACTGGTCCTCGTAGGCGCGCATGCCGATGCGGTCGAGGATGGACCAGAAGTACTCCTCGTCCACGCCGCACGCCTTGAAGGAGGCGTCCATGCCGAGCTTGTTGTCGCGGTAGTCCTCGATGGCACTGGCGAGCTTCTCGACGCCGTCCTCCGGAGAGGTGGTCGGGATGTCGAGCAGCTTGCAGATGCTCTGGAAACGCTCCGGCGCGATGTACTTGTTGTACTTCGGCCAGCTCGTCGGCTCCTCCGGCACCTGTCCGTTGTAGCGAATCACATACGGCAGCAGGATGGCGTTCGTGTGGCCGTGAACCACATGGCACAGCGCGCCGATCGTATGCGCCATCGCGTGGCACATTCCGAGGAAGGCCGAGCCGAAGGCCATGCCGGCCATCGTCGCCGCGTTATGCATCTTCTCCTGGGCCATGACGTCCTTCTTGTTGACGGAATCGTCGAGGTTGTGCCAGATGAGGTCGATGGCGTGCAGGGCCATGGCGTCGGTGAAATCGTTGGCATACACGGAGGTGTAGGCCTCGATGGCGTGCGTCAGGGCGTCCATGCCGGAGTCGCAGGCGAGGCGGCGCGGCTGGGTGCGCGCGAGCACCGGATCCACGACGGCCACGGACGGGGTCAGCGCGTAATCGGTGATCGGGTACTTGAAGCCGGTCTTGTGGTCGGTGATCACGGCGAACGGCGTGACCTCGGAGCCGGTGCCCGACGAGGTCGGGATGCACACGAGCTTGGCCTTGTGGCCGAGCTCCGGCAGACGGAACACGCGCTTGCGGATGTCGAAGTACTTCTCCTTCACATCGTCGAAGGAGACCTCCGGATGCTCGTAGAGCAGCCACATGATCTTCGAGGCGTCCATGGCGGAGCCGCCGCCGACGGCGATGATCGTGTCGGGCTGGAACTCGTCGCGCATCATGGCGGCGCCGCGCTGGACGGTCTCCACGCTCGGCTCCGGCTCCACGTAGTCGATGATGCGGTACTCGACGTGGTTCATGCGATGGCGCAGCTGGTCGATGCACTTCTCGACCACGCCGAGCTGGATCATCACCTTGTCGCACACGAACACGACGCGGTTCACGCCGACCATATCGCGCAGGTACCGGATGGCGTTCGGCTCGAAGTAGGTCTTGGGCGGGATCTTGAACCACTGCATGTTATTGTTCCTCCGAGCGACGCGCTTGATATTGATGAGGTTAACCGCCTGGACGTTGCCGGAAACGGAGTTGCCGCCGTAGGAGCCGCAGCCCAGCGTCAGCGACGGGGCGATGGCGTTGTAGATGTCGCCGATGCCGCCGAGCGACGACGGGGAGTTCCAGATGATGCGGCACGCCTTCATGCGCATGCCGTATTCGCGCACCAGATCCTCGTTGTTCGTGTGGATGGCGGCGGTGTGACCGGCGCCGTGGATCAGCATGCGCTCGCACTTCTCGAAGCCGTCCTCCTTGTCCTCGGCCTTGAGGATGGCCTGGACCGGGCACAGCTTCTCGAGGGTCAGCGGCTCGCGCTCGCTCACCTCGGAGCACACGGCGGCGATCATCGTGCAGTCCTCGGGAACCTCGAAGCCGGCCTCCTTGGCGATGAACTGCGGGGACTTGCCGGGCACCACGCTGTTGAGCCTCGGCGCGGGGCTGCCTTCCGGAGCGAAGGCCTGGACGCCGAACATGTACTTCTCGAGCTTGGCCTTCTCGTCGGCGTTCACGAAGTAGACCTTGCGACGCTTGAGCTCGTCGATGGTCTGGTCGTAGACGTCCTTGTGGATGATGATCGCGTTCTCGGTGGCGCAGATCATGCCGTAGTCGAAGTGCTTGGAGAGCACGAGGTCGTTGACGGCGCGCTTGACATCCACGTCGGAGTCCACATACGCGGGGGCATTGCCGGGGCCCACGCCGAGGGCGGGCTTACCGGAGGTGTAGGCCGCCTGGACCATGCCCGGGCCGCCGGTGGCGAGGATGGTGGCGACGCCCGGGTGCTTCATCAGGGCCTGCGTGGCCTGGATGCTCGGGTGCTCGATCCACTGGATGCAGTTCTCCGGCGCGCCGGCCTTAATGGCCGCGTCGCGAACGATCTTGGCCGCGGCGACCGACGACTTCTGCGCGAACGGGTGGAAGCCGAAAACGATCGGACAGCGGGTCTTGATGGCCAGGAGCGACTTGAAGATGGCCGTCGACGTCGGGTTCGTGACCGGCGTGACGCCTGCGACGACGCCCACCGGCTCGGCGATCTCGATGATGCCGTCCACGTCGTTCTCGCTGATGATACCGACCGTGCGCTGGCCCGCCATGTAATGCGTCACGTGCTCGCAGGCGAAGATGTTCTTCGTCGCCTTGTCTTCCACGAGGCCGCGATGCGTTTCGTCCACGGCAAGCTTGGCCAGCTCAAGGTGCTTGTTCAGGGCCGCGAGCGAAGCCTTGCCGACGATGCGGTCGATGGTCTCCTGGTCGAACTTCTCGTACTCCTTGAGCGCAACCTGGGCCTTGGAGACAAGCTCGTCGACTTCCTTCTGGGCCGCAGCCTCCTTGGCCTTGGCCTCGGCCTCCTTGTCGACCTGGGGTTGCTGGGTTTTGTCTGCCGTTGCTTTTTCTGCCACGGATCCTCCTTGAACACAAGGCTCCCCGTCACCGTGCGGGGGGCGGCTTCGATCCGCGTCGGCACGGTCGGGGGCGCACAATTGTTGTGAGCCAACTCACACTTTAATGTAGGACCGGCATGTTTCACAAACTCGCACGATGCTCCCACCATATGAGGAATTTCGTGTCCGACGGCCACCGCCCGCCACAGATTTCGCAATGGCGAGTTTGCGCGATTCGCGGTGTCGCAACGCCCCTCGGATCGCGTGGGGCTTCGTGTTTCGGTGAGTAGGGTCGGCGTGTCTTGCTGGCGGAGGTGAGGGAAAAAACAAAAACGCCCCGGCGAACCGGGGCGTTGAAGGAAACGATTTAACGCTTCGAGTACTGCGGAGCCTTGCGAGCCTTGTGCAGACCAGCCTTCTTGCGCTCGACGACACGGGAGTCGCGGGTCAGGAAGCCAGCCTTCTTCAGGGCGGCACGGTTGGAATCGCGGTCAATCGCGTTCAGCGCGCGAGCCACGCCGAGGCGGATGGCGCCGGCCTGGCCGGTCACGCCGCCGCCGTCAACGAGGACGATGACGTCGAACTTGTTCTCGAGCTTGAGCAGAACGATCGGAGAGTTGACCTCGCGCTGCTGCAGGCGGCTCGGGAAGTACTCCTCGAGCGTGCGGCCGTTGATCTTCCACTTGCCGGAACCCGGCACGAGGCGGACGCGGGCGACAGCCTCCTTGCGGCGGCCGGTGCCATAGCCCGGAGCGATCACGGAGGTACCGGTGCCGGCGCCAGCGTTGGTCTCGGTGGTGTACGAAGTGAGCTCTTCCTCGGTCTCCTGGACCGCGGAGTTCTGGTTGTTGTCAGCCATTATCGTGGATCTCCTTTCGGTCTCGGTTACTTAGCCTGCTGAGAGATCTGCTTGATCTCGAACACAGTCGGCTGCTGGCCAGCGTGCGGGTGCTCGGAACCGGTGTAGATGTACAGGCGGTTGAGCTGCACCTTGGCCAGGCGGTTCTTCGGAAGCATGCCCTTGACGGCGGTGCGGATGATGCGGGCCGGGTCCTTCTTGAGGAGCTCGGCGTAGCTATCGGCGCGCAGGCCACCCGGGAAGCCGGAGTGCTGGTAAAGGTTCTTCGCGAGCTTCTTGCCGGAGAGGGCGATCTTGTCAGCATTGATGATGATGACGTTGTTGCCCTGATCGGCGTACGGCGCGAAGGACGGCTTGTTCTTGCCACGAAGCAGGTTAGCCGTCTGGGATGCGAGGCGACCGAGCACCACGTCGGTGGCGTCGATGACGTACCATTCGTGGCTGAGGTCTGCCGGCTTAGGAGTGAAAGTCTTCACTGTTCAACCTTTTCTTGTCATTGTGTTTCGAACGTCAGTGGTTAATAACGTTCTTGATTTCCGTGGGCTCCCTGAAAGTCCGATGCGAGTGGGACAGCGCTTTCCGGACCCTTGGAAGACACAACAGTCGCCCATTATAAGGGGACATCCCCGATATTTCAAACCTCCGCGTCGTTGCAATCCGGTTCGGCGTGTCGCGGCTTTTCCATGACGACGGGAGGCGTCCGCGCATGGCATCTCGATTGCGCATGGCGTCGCACCGCGTCAAAGCCAGGCCGTCATATCTAGCACCATCCGCGGGGTTTACAGCGCAGATTCGCAGCGCGGATTCACAGCGTGGATTCACGCCCCACGGGGACAGCGACATACGAAAGGGCGCCGGGATAATCCCGGCGCCCTTGGGATGCCGTTCGCTGTAGCGAGCGTTCAGACCGGCCAGCGCTCAATCAGCGCCCGGTCGGCACTCGGTCAGCACTCGGACTCAGCGGCCATACTTCTTGGCAAGGCTCTCGTTCATGACCTTGGACAGCGACAGCAGACGCTCGTTGTCGAAGAGGTCGTCGAGCAGAATCGGGTTCTTCTTGCCATCGGCCAGCGGAACGCGCCAGTTGGGATACTCGTTGTTGGTACCCGGCTGGTTCTGCGCACGACGTTCGCCGACGCCGTCCACGATTGCAGCCGCGAGCAGCTTGCTCGGGGCATCGCACAGGGCGACGTGCATGGCCTCGATGATGTCCTGCTCGTGGGAGGCCTCGTCCTCGCGCCATTCGGCGGGCATGTACCCGTTGTTCTCGAGCATGTCGAGCAGACCGTTGTGCTCCTCCTCGGCCGAGGCCTGGAACTCCTCGACGGAGGTGGTCAGCAGACCGAGCTCCTGGCGGATCTTGACCTGCTCGTAGTTGAGGTAGCCGGCGGTCGGCGGCATATCGTGCGTCGTCACAGAGGCGAGCGCGTACTCGCGCCACTTCTTCGGCGGCACGAAGCCGTCCTCGTCCTGCGCGTACCACTCGATGACGCAGCCCATGAGGCCGTGCGACTTGAGGGAGTCGGCCACGTAGTCCGGCACCACGCCGAGGTCCTCGCCCACGACGACGCCGTTGGCGCGGTAGGCCTCGAGCGCGAGGATGCCGAGCATGATGGCGGAATCGTAGTAGACGTAGGTGGCGTCCTTGGCGGTGTTGCCTTCGGGGATCCACCACAGGCGGAACAGGCCGAGAACGTGGTCGATGCGCACGGCGCCGGCCTTCTGGAACATGCCGTGGACCATGTCACGGTACGTCTGGTAGCCGGTGTTGGCGAGGTCGATCGGGTTCAGCGGAGGCTGGCTCCAGTTCTGGCCCTGCTGGTTGAAGAAGTCCGGCGGGGCACCGACGGTCGCGCCCTTGGCGAAGCGCTGCGGGTTCCACCAGACCTCGGCGCCCTGCGGGTGCACGCCGACGGCCATATCGGCCATGAGGCCGATCTTCATACCGGCTTCCTGCGCCTTCTTCTGGGCTGCGGTCAGCTGCTCGTCGGCGATCCACTCGAGCCACTTGTAGAACTCGAGGGTATCGGGGTACTGCTTGCGCAGGTCCTTGACTTCCTTGGAGTCCTTGGTGAGGCGGTTCTCCCACGACTCGGGGTCATCCTCCGGGGCGCCCCACTTGTCATAGCACAGGCACCAGGTGGCGTATGCCTCGAGGTCGCCGCCGGCCTCTTCGACGTACTTGTCGAAAACGGCCTGGCGGTCGAGGGAACGACCGGCCTTGAAGATAAGCCACAGCGCGGGGACCTTGGCCTTCCACATGGCGTCGCGGTCGACGAAGTCCGGATCGGTGTTGTTCACGGCGACGCTCTCATGCAGCTTGGCGATCTCGGCCTTGGCCTCGTCGTCCAGGCGCTCGTATTCCGGAACGGCTTCCGGACGGATATACGAGAAGTTGATGAAACGGCGGGAGATCGGCAGGTACGGAGACGGCGTCAGCGGGGCGACGGGCTCCGCGGCGTGCACCGGGTTGATGAGGATGAAGTCGGCGCCGGTTTTCTCCTTGGCTCCGGCAAGCAGGTTGCCGAGGTCGTAGAAGTCACCCACGCCCCACGATTCCTTCGAACGGATCGAGTAAAGCTGCGCCATCCAGCCCCAGAGCTGGCCGTTCTGAAGATCCTTGATGAGGTTGACGCGCTTCGGTGCGCTGATGAGGGTGGCGTCGGCCGTGCGCTTGCCCGCGGAGACGTGCAGCGTGTGGTAGCCGAGCGGAAGGTCCGCGGGAATGACAAGGGCCGAGTTGACGACCAGATCGCCGTTCAGCGGATACGCCGGGGATCCGTCACCGGGCTCGGACGTGATGACGCCCTGGTACTCGGTGCCGTCCTCGAGGGTGATGGTGGCGGACGGGACGTCCAGCGGACCATGGTTGACGAGAACGCGGGATTCCTGACCCTCCACATGGAGGACGGTCGGTTCCACGAGACGGGCGTGCTTCTCATCCTCGAGATCGCCCAGGGCCTTCTTGGCCTTCTCATCGGTGCTGGCATCAACGTCAAGCGCCTTGAGGATCTTGATCAGAACGTCGTCGGAAATCTCGACGAACTCACCCTGCTGCCCGTTGTAGGACGTGGCGACGCCATGTGCCTTTGCAAGTCGAATGAGCGGCCGGGCAAGACGCTCTTCGCTTTCCGAATCTTGTTTTTTGCTCATGCCTACAAGACTAGAGCAAAGAACGCCGCAAACCACGCGCGTCGGGGAAAATCGGCCGAAAATTTCCGTAAAAGAATCACGATGCCGTCCATCATGCAGCGGTTCGGTGATGCGACGGGCTCTCGCGTCTTACCGAAACCCCACGACGCGCCAACGCCAACGGGCATGGCAAAGTGCCGGAACCCGGGGAGGGGCCGCGCATGGAATGCACGGGGCGGGCTCCGGCTGGTATGCCTTGTCGGTCAAATAACCGTTGGTCATACGGATGTTGGTCAGACAGCTGGTCAGACAGCCACTGGTCATACAGCCGTCAAAGATATGGCCGTTCGTCATGTTCCTGCATGACTCCGCCATCATGACTCCGCCATGCGTTTGCCATGTTCCGTCAAGTATCTGTTCCGTTATGTTTCTGTCATGCTCCGTCATGTGTTTGCGCAGATCGCCCGCCCGGGGGACGCCCACGCCGGCTTCGTCTGCAGCCAAAGCCAGACGGAACAGATTCAGACGGAACAGGTCACTGCAAAAGATGCTGCTCCGAAAGATGCTGCTCCGCCGCGTGGCGCACGTCGGGCACGGAGTCCTGTGCGAGCCGGTGCAGGGTGTCTTCGGAAGCGTTGGGGTTCAACGCCACCGCACGACGCACCATGGCCGCGAGCACAGCCGGTCCCTTGAAATCCTCCTCGAGTCCCATCTGGGCCAGGAAGTCCAAGGTTTCCGGACCGATCTGCGGATCTTCCGCTCCTTCCATTCGCATTTTCCAGGATGTCTGTTTGTTCTTGAGTGCCGATTCGCGGACCGACACATCGGGATCCTTCGTCAGCAGTCCGACGAGCCAGTTCTTGTCATCCGTGTTCGCGGCGACCGCGGCACGGACGGTTTTGTCCGGATCGCTGGACAGCTTGACGAGGATATTCGGAAAGCGCATGCTTTCCGCGAGGTAGATGCGCTTCTCGACCGAGGTATGCAGGTTGCCGGCGACCGCCTCGAGAAGTGCCGTCGCTCTCGAGAACGCGGCGGCATCCTTGGGATCGGGCAACGGGCGCATGGCGAATGCGTCGAGCTCGGCGGTGTCGGTCGAGTGACGAAGATGGTCGTACATCTCGTTGAGCGTCGCCTTGCTCTCGTCGAAGCCCGAGTCGGCGTTCACGGCCGCCTCCCCGGAGTCCCCGGCGTTGCCTGCGTCATGCACGGTGTCTGCATCCTCCACGGCCGAATCCTCGACGACATTCGTATCGGAACCGGTTCCGGCGGCATCGTCTGTCTGGGAAACTCCCTCGTCAGCAACACCCGTCTCGGAATCATCCGCCCCGGAAGTTCCCGCATCGGCTACCGCACCCTCCCCGGCGGCATCCCCAGCGGCACCTTCCCCGACGGCTTCTTCCTCGACGAGCCCCTCTCCGGCGGCGCTCCCCTTGGCATCCTCATCCGCAGCGTCCCGTCCGACACTCATGCCGGTCGCCTCATCAGTCGTTTCGTCTTCAGCCATAGCTTTAGAATACCCTCTTCCGCTCAAATGTTCGAATCATGCATCGTCCGCAATGCGATTTTCAAGTGCCGCAACGCGTCCACGGCGTGTTGCGACATTGCGTAATGCACAGACGGTAACGCAAAGCATCACGCACCACGCACAGGCACAGGCTCCGGGGCCTTATCGCAATCCTTTCGAAATATCCTGAAAACCCTACCGAATGCCGGCATCCGGTAAGCAACTGCGCCGTCACCCGGCATCTTCCACCGGAACGACCGTGCGCACATCGCCCAGCTTTTGCGCAATCACAGCACCCGCCGTGGCATCACGCAGCCGCACGACGAAAGAATCCGCCGCATCCTCGGGAATATCCACGCTCGCGGTCACATCCGCGGCGAAATCCTCATGCGCCACCGTACCGCCGCAGGCGCGCACCAGTTGCAGCACCTGGTCATGGCGCGAATACCCCACGCGCATTTGGAAGCGCACACCCCGGGCGATGGTCGCGCGATGCGCCGCGGCAATCGCCTCGCCGGCGGCATTCGAATACGCGCGGATCAGCCCACCGCTTCCCAGAAGGATCCCGCCGAAATAACGCGTCACGGTCACGACGCAATCCGTGAGGCCACGCGACCTGATGGCTTCGAGAATGGGCTTGCCCGCCGTTCCCGACGGCTCGCCGTCATCGCTCATGCGCTCGCCCATCGATCCGACGTCGACGCCCCACACCGCGGCATACGCCACATGGCGCGCCTTGGGATTCGCCTCCCGTACACGCTGTGCGAAGGCAATGGCGCTGTCGGGATCCTCGATATGGCAGATCTCGCCGATGAATTCGGATTTGCGGTCCTCATAGGTTCCCCGCGCCGGGGAACCGGCGTCGTCGAGGATTGTGGCAAGCGCAGTGTTCGTCGTCATAACCTCGTTCTAACAGCAGGGCATGTCAAAGGATGGCATGGTCGCAACAGGCACCGCCGCGAGCGCCGTCCCGCGTACCATGCCTCCGCGCCGTCATACGACGGCGTTGTAGTCGCCGCCCTGGATCCAGGAGACCACGGCCTGCACGCACTGTTCGGCGATGCCGCGGATGGCGGCGTCGGTGCGCCATGCGTTATGCGGCGTGATAACGGCATGGGGCTGCGAGCGCAGCGGATCGTCGTCGGGAAGGGGCTCGGTGTCGAAGACGTCGAGCCCGGCGGCGATGTCTCCGCGCGACAACCGGTCAAGCAAGGCGCCGTCTTCGATAAGCTGCGAGCGCGCCGTGTTGATGAGCAGGGCACCCGGATGGAGACGGTCGAGGAGGTCGCGGGTGACGATTCCCTTCGTCTCGGAGTTAAGCGTGATATGCAGGCTGACGATGTCGGATTGCTCGAACAAATCCTCGAGCGTGGGCACGGAGCGCACGCCGAGGGCCGCCGCCTCCTGTTCGTGCGGGTGGCGCGACCACTCGATAACGTTCATGCCCAGGCCCACGCCCATGCGCGCGGTGGCGCGGCCGATGCCGCCGAATCCCGCGATGCCGAGCGTCATGCCGCTCAGCTGCATGGCGTCGCAGCCGGGCCACCCGCCGTCTGCGTGCATGAGATCGTTCATCCGCCCCGTGTGCTTGGTCAGCTCGAACATGAGGGCGATGGCGTGTTCGGCGACGGACTGGTCGCCGTAATGGCGGGCGTTGCAAATCCTGACACCGCGTTCCTGCGCCTTGGGCACGTTCACGTAATTGGCCACGCCGGTGCCGCCGAAGGCGTAACACCGCACGGTCGACAGAGCGTCAAACAGGCTGTCGGAGACATGGAAGGCCAGAACGATGACGGCATCCGCACCCTGGGCGCGCTCGAGAATCGTGCTCTCGTCGGTGATGTCATGCTCGTCGACGTACATGCGTACGCGGGCGATTCCGGCAAAGCGGTCGATCTCCTTCTCGAAGAAGGCGGCGAGCGTCGGCGTGCAGTTGGGAATAACAACAAGGGGCAGGGAGTCCCGCTCCATATCGCGTTCTATAAGTCTCATGCGTCAACCATAGGGCAGCCGTGTGAACCGTTGTCCGTTCGGTCCGGCATCCGCGCATGCCGTGGGTCGGCGGCCGCACGGTGCGGACACGGCACTGTGGACGCCACGATGCGAGCTCCACACCGCGGACGCCACATCGCAGATGCATTTCCCCCCGAATCGCTTCCCCAGGAATTCGCGGGTTGCCTCCACATAATCCTCACATCACAGTGTCTCCAGATACGATTTCCGGGGTGCGAGCGTCAACGCGTTCCGCTATGGTGATGGTAGGCGAGAGACAAGGGAGTACTTTCGCCCGCTAATCTTCAGGACGGGATAGACCGGAAGCAGGAGCGGGCGCTGGACGAACGGACGCGCCGGAGACATGAGGCGTGCCCTGATGTCCCCGCCCCTGCCGGCGCCCCTTGCCTCATCGAATCGTTTACGCCTTCTCGCGTTTTATGCCTTATCGTCAGCGTCATATCGCGGTTGCCCTGCATACAACGGATTTTCCAACATTCCGTCCCCTCGCTCCGCTTCCCCCACATCTTGCCAGGACGCGAACGGTCTTGCCACGACGCGAACCGCAATCGGGGAAACGGTGGACACGCCTAGTTTTCGAGGTGTTTCGCATCCTTTTTCGCCTGCTTGTACCGCGCCTTGTCCTCCTTGGCCTCGGCTTTGTTCTGGCGACGCACGGAGCGGTACTGCTCCCTGAGCGTCTTCAAGTCGCGCTTGATGCGCGTCTTCTCGTCACCGAGCTGCGCCGCCTCCGTGCGCATCTCGTCACGATGCCGCCTGTATGATTCCTCGCGACGCACCTCCTCGTCGCCCTTCCCTGGAGCCGGAAGGCGCCCCGTGGTGACGGTACGCAGCGCCGTGCTGAACAGCACCTTGAACGTGGCGATGACAAAGCGACGCTCCTCGGGATCCATGCCCTTGACCGCGTCCCGGATGGCGGGGAGGGCGTCGCGCCAATGCACGGCCATGTCGGAGAAACTCTCGAACCCCGTGGCTCGCAGGATGTCGAACAGGTCGGTCAGAACGCGTTCGCGCTCCCGCGGCGTGTAGCTCGCAATCCACGCGTTCATGGTGCGGCTGAAATAGCGGGTTCCTTCCGGAAGCTTGGGGACGCGCACGAAATCACCGTCCACCACCTTCCACCGCATGGCGAAATGCTCGGTGATGCCGTGCCCCTCACTTTCCACCACCGTGAAATCCTCATGCGTTTCGAAAATCATGCCGATGATGGACGCCTCGGGCACCGTCTTATGCACGACGGGCGCGATGGCGGCGAAGTCGAGGGAATCGAGCACGCCTTTTTCGAAACCGGGGCCATCATGGGAGTACACGGCGCGGATGCGTGCACGCAGGGCGTCGGGCGCCTTCATGGCGGCGTAGACCGCGAGGTTACCGCCTTTGGAATGGCCGCCCAGCACGAGGTCGCGCCCCGTGGCCGCTGCGACGCGCCTGACATAGCGCGCCGCAGCAGTCTGCGAGGGTATGGGGCAGGTGAAGGCCATGTTGAAGTTCTCGACCCATGCGGCGACGGAATCCTCGGAGCCGCGGAAGGCGACGTATTCGGTTCCGTCGGGCAGAAGCGCGCAGACGGCGGCGAACTGTTTCTCGTGCCCGCGGGACGCGTCCTCGACGGACACATAGTTGCCGATGCGCACGTCGCGGAAACGGGGGCTGGCGGCCATGGCGGTCACCAGCGCGCACAGCGAGCTATAGGCGCCTTTACTGGGGAACATCTCATCGAAGTATTCGCTTTTGAGCAAGGCCGAAATCGGGATATATGCGGATTCGGGATCGGCGCCCTCCCCGTCGGGATCAAGCCGGGGCACGAAATCAGGCATATGCACGTAGGCGAGCTGTGACAGGACGAGGCTGTCGACATCCGACAGCGGCCTACTCTCGGGAAGCGGCCTGGCCTCATGAAGCGACGCCTCCGCCGTGGCCCGGTCCCGCGTCTGCGCCCCGTCGGGGGACGGGAAAGGGTTCATCTGGGTTCTGGCGTAATCGATGATGTTCGTCACATCTGCGATTCTACCGAGGCGCGGCCTGCCGCACAGCACCGGATACGCCTGTGCCATGCGGCGTGTCGTATCCGTCACGCCGCTGGGGCATTCCGCGCCCCGTCACGATTCGACGGATCCGCGCGCACAATCCCGTCCGGTGCCGGATACCCGTCCCCGGTCCGGGGACTTGCCGACCAGATGCGAGGAATCGAGCCCAAAGCCCACGGCATTCTTGCCAAAGCGCCGTCGCACCGAATCGATGGCCTTCTCCGCCTCCCCCGCCTTGGCCGAGGCGACGCTGGGCGTCGTCGCATCCTGCGCCTGCTCCCCCACCAAATCGTCGAAAGAAGGCTGGAACACCGCGCCGTGCGAGCTCTCCAGCGACGACACGGACACACCCACGAGACGAATGGGGCGGAACAGGCGCGTCTGCCGTCCGGAGTCCTCCGGCACATGCAACACGCCGCAGAGCAGTGTGCGTGCCGCGGGATAGATCTGCGCGACGGTGTTCAGCGGCTCGCGCACCGTATGCGAGCGCGACGCATACTGGAGGTCGTCATAGCGAATCTTCAACGTCACCGTATGCCCCACGAGCTGGCGCGAGCGCAGGCGCGAGGCAGCCTCGTCGCAGCAGGACCTCAGCAGGTCGGCGACGGGCCCGAGCGCGACCTGGTCCTCCTCGAAGGTGCGTTCGGCACCGATGGATTTCTCCGGTGCATGCACCACGATCTTGCGGTCGTCCTCGCCACGCGCAACAAGCCACAGGCGGTGGGCTTCGACGCGCGAGCCGGTGGCATGCCACAGGTCCTCCTCGCTGAGTTCGGCGAGCTGGGCGACGCTTCCGCAACCCCACGCCACCAGGGCTTTCTCGGTGGCCGGTCCGATGCCCGGCACGGCGCGCAGCGGCATGACGCGCATGAAATCGGCGTTGCGCGCCTTCGGAACGATCAGCATGCCGTCCGGCTTGGCGTTCGTGGAGGCGAGTTTGGCGATGAGCTTGTTCGACCCGATGCCGACGGAGCAGGTGACGCCCAGCGTGCTGTGCACGGTGGCACGGATCCACGCGCCGATCTGCTCGGGGCCGCCCGGCCAGGCGCCGAGCGCGCCGGAGACATCGAGATACCCCTCATCCACGGAGACTTTCTCGATAACGGGCGTGACCTGTTCGAAGATGGCGAAAACCCTGGCCGACATCTCGCGATAATAGGCCATGTCGACGGGAAGGAACACGCCGTCGGGGCACCGTCGACGCGCTGCCGAAACGGGCATGGCCGAGTTGACGCCGTATACGCGCGCCTCGTAGCTGGCCGCGGAAACGACGGCCCGCGCACCGGTGCCGATGATGACGGGCTTGCCAGCGAGCTCGGGGTGGCGCACGATCTCGCACGAGGCGTAGAAGGCGTCCATGTCGATATGCAGGATTGTGCAGCCGGCGGGATCATGCCCCCAGTCCCGTCTCGCCTCCTCAGGTCTCGGTGAAGTGCTCATGGCAACATTATGACGCGACACGCGGGGAAGACGCGGCGTGGCGGGGAAATCACGCGCTGCGACGGCGCCCCCGGCGTCGCCGGTTTGCGATATCCGGCGGTTCTGTTATGATGTCGTTTTGTTGCTTGGCGAATGAGCTTGGCGATAATTCAAGATGGAGACGTGCCTGAGTGGTCGATAGGGGCACCCTGCTAAGGTGTTAATCACGATTTTGTGGTTCGAGGGTCCGAATCCCTCCGTCTCCGCCAGAAAGGCTTCCGGTTTCCGGGAGCCTTTTTCGTTATCCGGCCGAGTTTTCCGCAGCGTGGCTTTCCCCACAGCTCCCCAGTTTCACAGCCCCACAGCTCCCCAGTTTCGCAGCGCGACACGCCGGATTCGGATCGCCGGCCGCCGAGGCGCCGGGTTCACGACAACAGCAACGGGGCCGAATCGGATATCCGATCCGGCCCCGCCGTTCCCCTCCATCGCGGTCCACACGCCTGCGCGACGGAGGAATCGTGTTCTGAAACCCGCGTCAGTAGGCGCCGCGCAGACGGTGCGCCGCGCGATTCACGGCCTCGTCGGACGCTGTGACGGAGAAGCGCAGATGCGTCGGGTCTCCGTAGAATTCGCCGGGGGCGGGAACGATGCCGATATGTGCGAGCTCCTCCATATCCTCCCAGCACGTGGAGCCGATGGCCTCGACCCACACGTACAGGCCGCCCTGGGGAATCTCGGCGTCGGCATAGCCGAAATCGAGCAGGCCGTCGACAAGCGCATGGAGACGCGCCGCGTATTTGCGGCGTTGCGCGACCACCGAGGCATCGTCACCCAGGGCATAGGTCATGGCCGCTTGGACGGGGCCGGGGATGATCAGGCCGATCTGCTTGCGAATCGCCGCCATCTCGTCCACGATGGTCAGGTCGCCGGCGACGAAGGCCACGCGGTACCCGGCCATGTTGCTTTGCTTGCTCAGCGAGTAGAGGCACACGAGGTTGCTGGCGTCTCCCCCGCACACGCCCGGGTCGAGGATCGACGGGGCGCAGATATCCGCGAAGCCCTTCTTCGCACGCTCGGCGTCTTCCGCCGGGTCCGGCAGATACGGCATGGCGTGCGACTGGCCCTTCCACGACAGCAGTGCGTAGCATTCGTCGGAGATGACGACGGCACCGATGCGGCGGGCCGCCACGACGATATCATGCAGCTGGAAGGCGTTGAGGACCTTGCCGCTCGGATTGTTCGGCGAGTTCACCCACACGGCCTTGACGCCCTCGATGTTCTCCCACGACGAGGTGTCCTCGATGGCGTCGACGGTGCGGACGGTCGCGCCCGCGAGCTGGGTGCCGATGGCGTAGGTGGGATAGGCGACCTTCGGCTGGACGACGACATCGCCTTCGTGCAGATGAAGAAGCGACGCCATGAGGGCGACGGCCTCCTTGGAACCGACGGAGGGGACGACGGACGCGCCGATGGCCTCGAGGTCGACGCCACGGTCACGGCGGAACCAGTCGTGGATGGCGCGTTGCAGATCGGGCGTTCCGACGGTGGCGGGGTATCCGTAGGCGTTGCGCGCGTTCGCCGCGTCGGCCAGCGCCTTCTGGACGCCCGGCGCGACGGAATCGACCGGCGAGCCTATCGACAGGTCGACGGCGCCTCCCGGGTGCTGCGCGGCGGTTGCGCGGAACGAGGAAACGCGGGACCAGTCATATGGAGTGGAATACGATGCGAAACCCATGGCAGGCGCCCGGCTCAGGCGTTGATATCCGCCGGAAGCGCCGCGACGCGGGGCTCGTCATGGCCGATGGGACCGGCCGCCGTGGCACCGCCCAGATCGCCGACCTCGGCGAAGAAGCTCACCGCGGCATCCTTGTACCAGGTCCAGTCCTCCGGAAGGTCGTCCTCGTAGAAGATGGCCTCGGTGGGGCACACGGGCTCGCAGGCGCCGCAGTCGACGCACTCGTTCGGATTGATGTACAGCGTGCGCTGGCCTTCGTAGATGCAGTCCACCGGACATTCGTCAACGCAGGCCTTGTCCTTGACATCGACGCACGGCTCGGCAATCACATATGCCATGTCGGACTCCTTCCCGCCAGTTACAGGCGTTGTAAAACAGGCGAATCCCGTGGGATGCGCATAAACCTGTTACAAGGGTACGCCGTTTCGCGGACTCGAGGAAGCGCGAAACGAACCGGTCCGACCTGTCCCTTGCTCGCCTTTCAGCGGATGACGACGGGTTCGGGCACAAGGTCGATGTGGTAGGCGTCGTCGACGCCACGCCTGATGCATGAGGCGAGTCGCCATACATCGTCGAAGGTGGCGCCCCCGCGGTTCGTCAGCGCCAGGGTATGCACGGTGCTCAGGCCCGCGGAGCTCGGCTCCGCGCCATCGGCGGAATCCGCCGCAACGCCGGGAAGTCGGAAGCCCTTGTGGAATCCGGCGTGGTCGATGAGCCAGGCGGCGGAGGTCTTGACACCGGGAGTGCCGTCGGGCAACACGCCGGGATACTGAGGCGCGCCGTCGAGATACCGGCGCGCATGCTCGGCCGTGACCACGGGGTTGATGAAGAAGCTCCCGCAGCTCCAGCGGTTGTGATTGGGCTCGCCCGCCTCGGGAATCTCACGCTTGGTGCCCGCCATCCAGGGATTCGCGTATCGCGTGGGGTCCTCGAGCATATCCTTCGTGGCGCGAATCGAGAGAACGGCGGCGCGGATATCCGTCAGGTCCATGCGCGTGCCCTTCTCGACGCCGAGTGCCTTGGCCAGCTGCCCCATGCCGACGGTTCCCTGGCGGCTGCGGCGGAAGCGGTAGGTGACGGCGAGCACGACGTAGCGCGGGCTGGGGAACCATCGTGTTTCGCGACGGCCCTCCCCCGTACCTTGCACTTCCGGTGTCTCGTACATCGTGGCTTTGAGGGCGGAGAAGCGGTAGCCGAAGGCGAGGTTGTCATGCCCGATCTCCACGATGGCGCCGGCCTGCCGGTCCCAAGCTGTGACGGACAGGACACTGGACGCGACCTCCTGGCCATAGGCGCCGATGTTCTGGACGACGGACGCACCGACGGAGCCTGGAATGCCGGACAGTCCCTCGATTCCCTCGTATCCTTCGGACACCGTCCAGGCCACGAAATCATCCCAATTGGCGCCAGCATCGGCCTCGACAATGACATCGCCGGAATCGTCAGGCGCAGAGCGCGACACACGGATGCCATCGCGCATGTCGCGCACCACGACGCCATGGAACGGCGCGTCGGAGACGAGCATATTGCTTCCCCCGCCGATAATGCACAACCGGGTGCCCTGTGCATCCGCACGGCGCACGGTGTCGATGACCTCGTCGCGCGTTTCTGGGCGGACGAACTCATCGATGGGGCCGCCGATGCGAATCGTGGTCAGGTCGGCGAAGGTGGGAGTCGTTTCGAACGCTGATGGTGTGGCCGGCATGTCGTTCTTCCTTGGACGGAGCCCGTCCGCCAGGCAGTCCGCCCCGAGGCTTCTCGGCGAAGTCGGGATGGGCTTGGGCACGGGCTGGTGGAATCGTGTGCGGATATGAAAAAAAGCCCGGCGTACCGGGCTTTATGTAGCTTAAGTTAGCGAGTCTCGCGATGAAGCGTGTGCTTGCCGCAACGCGGGCAGAACTTCTTGAGCTCGAGACGGTCGGGCGTATTACGACGATTCTTCGTCGTAATGTAGTTACGCTCCTTGCACACGGTGCACGCGAGCGTGATGCCCGGACGAATATCGGCGCTCTTGCTTGCCATTTTCCACCTCTGTTTGTTTACCGTAATCACCAACGCAAAACTCGTTCGCGCGGTACTCGTAGCGAGAGAGTGACTCGAACACTCGACCTTACGATTATGAGTCGTACGCTCTAGCCAGCTGAGCTATCCCGCCATGGAGCCCCGGGCGGGAATTGGACCCGCGACCTCTTCCTTACCAAGGAAGTGCTCTACCACTGAGCTACCGGGGCGTGGCTGATAGTGGATTCGAACCACTGAAGGCAGTGCCGGCAGATTTACAGTCTGCTCCCTTTGACCGCTTGGGAAATCAGCCATCGCTCCTACTCGATCGGTTTCTTTCGAACCCTTTCGAGCGGCAACTTGGCTATAATGCCATGAATTTTCAAAGAACGCAACTTTTGCGTAACCGGCGTGTCGCATTGCGTCGCATCATGCCTCCGAATGCCGCGAAGGCGCGCAATCCCAGCATTTTTCAACGATGCGACCTGGCGCAAAGGCACCATCGCGGGTCTCGGGGACTTCACCCCCCCCGGCACAACAGACCGCGTACCAGGCAACCTTCCGCAGAACGCAACAGGCCACCCGCTCAGCGGATGGCCTGTCGAAAAAGATATCGCGAAGATGTCGCGTTCCGCGAATCGACCGATGTCTCAGCCGATGATCGCGAGGACGTCGCGCGCGGACAGGATCAGCAGATCCTCGCCGTCGTAGTGCACCTCGGTGCCGCCGTACTTCGAGTACAGCACCTTGTCGCCAACCTTGACGTCCATCGGGATGAGCTCGCCGTTATCGGCACGACGGCCCGGGCCAACCGCCAGGACTTCGCCCTGCTGCGGCTTCTCCTTGGCGTTCTCCGGAATGAACAGGCCGGACTTGGTCTGGGTCTCAGCCGGAGCCTGCTTAACAACAATCTTGTCTTCCAACGGTGTGAGCGAGATCGACACTGTGGACCTCCTCTTTCTATGTGTAAGAGAGTGACTACTGTCGCATGCCCGGCGTGCGGCGGCTGACGAAACACCTCGCGTCTTTCATGCGCTAGAACAAATACTAGCGCATGATTAGCACTCTGCAAACTCGAGTGCTAATTCTCGCCCACGGTGAAAAGAACCGAATCGCCACACTTCCGACGTCTTGGCCCGAGCCAGAGAACGGCATGGGGTGACGCCCACGAAACGACGAGGGCGGAGCCGCATCCTGCGGCATCCGCCCTCTTATGACTCATGACGCCGGGACTCGGCCTCGCATGCACCGGTTCCATACGGTGCCTTCACCATACGGTCGGTTTTCTCCAAGCGCCTATTTCTCGCGACGCTTCGCAAGAACGTCATCGAGGCGCTTCGAGACCTCGGCATCCTGCGCCGCGCGACGCGACGCCTGGCGCCGGGTACGCTCGGCCTCCTCGGCCTCCCGGACCTTCTCGGCGCGCTCCTGGGCCTCCTCGGCCGCGGCACGCCTGATTTCCGCGGTGTGTCCGCGCTCGGGAACGGCCTTGGCCACCTGCCGGTACGACTTGATCTCCGCGCTGCGCACCTCCGCCGTGGCCGACCCGGCCACCGAAGCCGACGCGGGCTCCCCCAGCGTGAACGACATAATCGTGGACGTCGGGGAATCGTCGGCCCCGTCATCCTGTGCGACGGGCAGCGGCATCATCTCGGCGCGGGCAAGGACGACTTTCGCGCGCCGACGGGCATCGGTGAAATCCGCGGCGTCCGGCGTCCCGCCATGCCGGGTACCGGACGTCCGGGCCATGGCCTCGGCGATGTCGTCGGCGCTCATGGCGGCGGTCGGGGTCTCGTCGATATCCTGGTCCGACGCGACGGGGCCGCGCCCCGCACGCACGCCGATGCGGCCCTCCGGACGGCGGCCGACGGATGCGGCAGAGCCCTTCGAAGACTTCTTCGCGCCGTTGGACCGGACCGGGGCGGTCTGCGCCATCGGGCTCTGCGCGGCGGAGGCCTGCGCCGAGTCCTTTGCCGTCGTTATCGCTGACTTTTGCGACGCGGACCCCTGCGACATGGACGACGTGGTCGAGGCGTGGCCCATCACACCGGAGGCGGCCACCTCGCGCTCCCAGCGGCGGGCATGTGACGAGGCGCGGATACCGAAGCCCAGGACGACGGCCATGAGGCCGAGGGGAATCAGGCAGTAAGCCAAGGGGAAAGGCACGATGCGGGAGACCACCGCCATGACGACACCCAGGGCGAAAAGAACGGACACGAGGATGCGGCGACGACGAATCTCACGCTTGCGCATCGCGCGAATCCTACGAACTCCTTCGCGCGTGAACACCCGTCGTCCCTGCGCCGGTTCCTTGGCATCATGTCGCTGCGTGACCATATCTTCCGTCCATTCCGGTGAGGCGGCGCGGCCGGCGCCGCCATCGTCTTCCCGCGCGTCCTTCGGTGCGTTCCCAGAGATATCCGTGGGGACATCCTTGGCGGCGCGGGGCGAGATAACGTTTCGTGACTCGCGGGACTGCGGAACCTGGGCGGGGGAAGCCGTGCCGACATCCTTGCCGGCATCGAGGGACAATCCGCCGGAACGCTCGGTGCCGGCATCCATCCTGGAGCCGTTTTCATCATAATCGATGAGATGCATGGAATCCGAGTACCGGTCCGATTCATGACGGGTCGCGTTCTTCATGCCGCGGATTGCGCGCGTAGGGAACCACCACAGGACAAACGCCAGCAGAACCACGCAGACGAGAATTCCGCTGAACGATTCGTAGGTCATAGAGCCAACCATAAAGGAACCGCATGAAAAGGAAGAGGGGTTGGCGTGTCCTTCTCACAGAGGCGTCACACCGGCGTTCGAGATGCCGACATGCCTCGAAACAGCGGCGCGTCGCGGTCGGTATCGAACGGGATGGCGACGCCATCAGCGTCTCGGGAGACGGTCGATGACGCGACGCGCAACATCGGTGGCGAGGATGGAGAAGCACCGGTGGTCCCGCCACCTCTCGTTGACGAACATATATCCGCGCCGCACGCCCTCGTCGCAGAACCCGAGCTTCTGCACAACCCGCAGGGATCGTGCATTCTCGGGAAGGATGTCAACCTCGATGCGATGCAGGCGCGGACCCTCCGGGTCGAAGAAGGCCCAGTCGCACACCATGGCTACGGACAGCGGCGCGAAGCCGTTGCCCGCCACGCGCTGGTCCACCCAATAGCCGACGATTCCGGCGCGCACCGCCCCGTAGGCGATGGCGCCGAGCGACACCTGCCCGACGATGCGGCCATCGTATTCCATCGCGAGCACGACGCCCTCCCCCTCGCGCTCCGACGCCCGCTGGAGACGGATCCATTCGCCGAAGCCGATGCCCGGCCCGTGCAGCGGATCGTTCGAATCCCACGGAGACAGCCAGTCCCGGTTGCGCATGCGCACGTCGCTCCACTCCGCATCGTCGCGTTCGGTCAGAGGGCGCAGTGCAAGGGACGGGTATCCCATCGGCGCCTCAAGACGCGCCGGCACCACGAACCCCTTGCCGTCATCCCCTTTGCCGTCCTCATGACGTGCAAAGCGGAAGGGGTCGCCCAGGCGATGCAACGAACGAAAGCTCATGCCACCATGCTAATCCGCGCAATGCATGATGCACGGCGGTTCGGCCGGCGCCCCTATTGTCCGCGGGCACCGCCCCGTGCACTGAAGACCGGCCACGCCGAAGGCTACGCTGGGAGATGACTGAGGCACGACGCCGCATGCCGCGAGCGCGCGGAACGAGACCCGCGCAACGGAACCCGCAGAACGAACCCGCGCAACGAAACCCACAAAGGAGAAGCCCATGGCCGACACAGTCCGTCCGTCCGGGAAGCATCCGGCACCCGAGGTCCTGGGAACATCCGGAAACCCGCACGCATCCGGAAGCCCGGGCGCATCCGAAACCGGGGACGCGCCTGAAGTCCCGGGCGTGTCCGAGCTGAAGCAGGATCTGCGCCGGGAAGCATATGGGCAGCGTCGCGCGCACATCACCGGTTGGCGCGCCGCCATCCGCCCCAGCGACGTGCTCCGTCTGGAAAGTCGCCTGCGCCGCGGTTCGGAAACGCAGGGTGCGGGCACTGTCGCGGCTTTCGAACCCATCCGCCGGGAACCGGACATGGGGCCGCTCATCTCCTGGTTCGAGTCCCGCGGCGGGCGCGTTCTCGTTCCGGCAATGGACATTGCGCAGGCCCCGGACGTGGAATCGATGACGGTGGCCAGCGGCAGAAGGCTGTCGATTGGATGGCGGCTTCACGATGACACCCCGCCGGAGCAGCGACCCATCGTCACGGTGTCGCAGCCGCTTGCGCAGGCCGATCTGCTGTTCATTCCGGCGCTGGCCGTTGACCGGGCGGGGACGCGTCTGGGGAGGGGCGCCGGGTGGTATGACCGCGCCTTGACACGCCGAAATCCCGAGGCGTGGCGCATCGCCGTCATCTGGCCGTGGGAGCTTCGCGACACCCCGCTGCCATCGCAGGCGCATGACGTGCCCATGGATATCGTCCTGACATGCAAGGGAATCGTTCCGATCAGCAACCGCGCCAAGAATGCACTGGACTGACGGTGCACATGGATTGACGGTGCAGATAACCGATGCCGCGGCTGGCCAATGCCGCGTCCGACTGATGCGAGAGCCGGCGCCATGCCGCGGACCGGCGACCTGTTCTGTGAGCGAAACAGACGCGGATGTCGGCATTCTGGCTAGGATAAGCATCAGCCGTCGCCGCGGGCCGTTCGCGCCGCCGCACGCGGTGCGCCGCGTGACGGATTCGCACCGCAGGGTGATTCACACCGCAGAGCGATCCACACCGCGGACGGCGGAAGGATGTTCTCTCGAAACGCAAAGGACGACCAGTGCCGACTTATCACTATCGCTGCAAGAACTGCGGCTATGACTTCACCGTTCAGCGCTCCTTCTCGGAAGGTCCGCTGACCGAATGCCCGCAGTGCAAGGCTGACCAGGTTCATCAGGTCTACTCCGCCGTGCCCATCACCTTCAAGGGCAGCGGCTTCTACCACACCGACAAGGACAAGAGCTGACGGTACGCGCATAGCCCTTCTCCGACCGCTTCCGGAACCCTCCTGACGGGATTGTTCCGGAAGCGGTTTTGTCTTGGGACAAGGCACGCCGGAAAACACCCCGGAAAGCGACGCGGGCGGAAGTTATCCACAGCCCTCGCCGTGCGCGTGACCTTCGTCCACATTGTTCGCTTCCCCGGCGTGTCGGTTTGCTCCCCTCCTAGGTTCGAGGCATGACATTCCTTGCGTCGGCGAGGCGCGGGACAAGCGGCGCCCGTTCCTCGACACCGACACTCACCAGCCGCCGCCGGGGCATCCTGCTCCGTCGCATCGCCTGCGCGGCATGCGCCGGGCTTCTCGCCTGGTGCATCGTCGCGGCCATCGGGGCGTCGAATAAAACGCGGCTTATCGCGGTGGCGGCGCGTGATATCGCCGTCGGCGAGACCGTTCCGGCCTCCGCCCTGGCCACGGCATGGGTGGCGCAGGACGACGTGTCGTCCCATGCGTATCCGGGAGAGGACGTGCAGTCATGGACCCCCGGCGTGGCGCAGATCGACATCGGGCGAGGCATGCCCATTATCCGAGGCATGGTGTCGGGGTCCGTCAGAGTCGCCCAGGGCATGACCACGGTGGATGTGACCCTCGCCAGCACGACCAGGCAGCTTCGCGTCGGCGACACCGTGACCCTGATGGTGTCGGGCGCATGCCCATCGATGGCTGGCGCGGGCGGCTCGACCGGGACGGGCGACGGGGCTGATATCGGCAACGCGACCGATGCCGGCGGCTCGACAGGAATTGGCGACGCGACGCACTGCGTTCTCGCCCGCGGCGTCACGGTCATGCATGTGCCCGATGAGGAGGATTCGACATCGATTCTGGGCGAACCCACGGGAACGGCCACCTTCGCCCTGACACCCGGGGATGCGCTGACCGTGCTGTCCGTCGGTGACGATCGCCCGATCATTGCGGTCAGCGAAGGAACGCCGCCGGTTACGGGCGGCGCAGGCGATCCCACCGGCACAGGCGATTCCGCTAATACGGGCGAACCCGCGAATACGAACAATCCCTCCGATACAAGCGACCCCTCCGATACAAGCGACCCCTCCTGGGGCGTTGGCCCGAAGGAGGGATCGTCATGACATGGAGAATCAGGCTCCTGCCTGCTTTCGTTCGGAGAACACGCCCCAATGCGGGGGAAGCTCGTCCAGAATCCGGCGGTCGTCGTCGCGGTCCTTCGACTCCTCGCTGCGCAGATCCTCGGGGTCGAGCTTCACGCCGTCGGCGTCGAACCATTCGGTTCCGCGACGCACGACGCGCGGATGGCGTCGACGCCCCGAGGCCGACAACGGAGCCGGCTGTGAAGCGGACGAAGACGCGGACGACGCGGCGTTCTCCGGCCGCCCGCCGTCTGACACGATGCACACATCGTCTGTCACAGGTCATCACCCTCAAGCTGCGAGAGCTGACCGACCACGCGATCGACCTCCTTGTCGGGATCGACGAACGCGGCCACGCTCCAGATGAACGACACGGACCAGCCGAGGCTGCGCAGGTCGTCGACGCTGAAGCGGTAGCGCTGGCGCAGCGAGCGGATGGACATGAACTGCGCATCGTCGGTTTTGATGGCGAGGCGGTACGGGCGTCCGGGGAAGCCGACGACGAGCGGGATCTGGATTCCGTTGTCGAAACCGTAATTCGTCTCTACGACGAGGCCGCGGGACTTGATACGCTCGGCGAGGTCGTTGATGATAACGTCCGAGGACGGATGAGCGGTCGGCTCGGGCATCTTGTCGGCAAGGTGCTCGCACCACACCAGCATCTCCTTGAGCAGTTGCGTGCCCGGCTGGCGGAGACGGTCATCTTCCATGTCTTCCGCACTGAAGGTGCTGACGATGTTGGTGCGGGCCGTCGCGAGCGCCAGCGCGTCGAGAAGCATCCCGTCGCTTCCGGGCTCCTCCATGACGCCGAACTGCTGGACCATATGCTTGGGCTGCCCCTTGGCGAAGCTGCAGGCGATGATGACGTCGTCCGCCGCGGCTCCGGCGACCTCGGTGATGTTGACGATCCTGACGTGGCGCAGGAAGTCGCGCAGACCCGGGGTGCGCTGGGCGCGGGACTTGAGCTCGGCGCCAATGCGGATGCGGTTGGTGTCGGTCAGGCACACGATGGAAAGCATGTAGTGCCGCGGAAGCACTTCGTACTCTGCCGCGCGCGCCTCGACGATATCCGCGACCGCCTTCACCTCCTGCTTCGTCGACTCCACGATGCCGCTGTTCTCTTCGGGAATGCCGATGCCGTCGACCTTCATGTACTGGACGTCTCCGCGCACGCGCCCGGTGGACAGCGAGTAGCGGATGTCGCCGTACCCGTGGTCGGACAGGAAGCGGGTCAGGCGGGAGTCACGGTGCGACGGGTTCGACAGCGTGTTGACCTGCGCGAGGTACGGGATGAGGCGCTTGATGGCCGGGGACGACAGCGTCTGCTGGTGTCCGAAGAACACGACGTTGTCGACGCGCGAGAGAACCGTGAGGACCTCGATGGGGGTCATATGCGCGGAGGCGTCGATGATGGCGACGTCGGCGATGCGCCCCTGCCCGGCCTGGGCCGCGAGGGTGGCCGGAGCCGCGACGAGAATCGGCCTGGCGGCCCTGAGAATCGTCGAGAAATCCTTGTGCAGGCGGGTGAACGGCAGCACGGTAGGCGTCGCCAGAAGCGTATGCAGCTGGTTGGCCTCCTGCGAGTGCGCGTACAGCGTCTCCGAGAGGCGCTTCGTCATCTCCTGCGCGGCCATGGGGCCGATGGACCTGACGTGCTCGACGTCGACCTGCGTGAACCGGTCGGCGGCCTGGGTCAGGGCGGAGCTGTCCTGGTTGGCCACGATCGGCGACTGGCGCACGATGAGGTTGAACACGGTGGCCCACCACGACAGGAGGAACTCATCGGGGGCGCTGTCGGGGTCGACGCCGCGGGCGCGCAGGTCGTCGACGAGCTCGGAGAGTCCGGCCTTGGCGATCTCGCGCTCCAGCGTGCTGCGTTCGGGAAGCGTGTTCAGCGACTTGTGGTCATCGTACAGAAGGCGAAGGCGGTCCTCGAGGGACTGGAAGTCGATCGTTTCCAGGTCGGCGCCTTCCGGCGTCGTGGCGAGGATCGAGTTCATCGCGGTCAGGTCGCTGGACAGCGACTCCTGCACGGTGATGATGTCATCGAGCTCGTTGGGCAGCACCGGCCACTGGCCGTGGGGAACGAAAGTGCGCCATTCCTCGCTTTCCTTCAGCGCCACGATCAGCGCGGAGTGAATGTCGTCGACATGCGATCCCACGCGCAGAAGGCTCTTCGCCTCCTTGACGAGGTGGCGGCGTTCGTGCATGCCAAGGGTGGTGCCGTTCTTCTTGCGGTCCTCCTTCGACTTCGTCGCCTCGATCATGGCGGGGATGTCACGCTGGAAGATGACGGGCTGGAACACGTCCATGACGCGGCGCAGGTTGCGCAGAACCGCCACCTGGCGGGCCCATTCGGACGCATCCTTGGGCAGCTGGAAGCCACAGGTCTTCGACGTCTCCGCGATCTGTTCGCGCACGGCGGGAAGCGTATCCGTCAGAAGGCGCACGACGCGCTGGTATGCGTCCACCGCCTCGTCCTCGTTGAACACGGACGCATGATACCACGGCGTGTCATCGGGGCCTATCTCGAATTCGCCGAGCTTGCCCGCGCGGCGAAGCTTCTCGCCCCACGCCTCCTTGGAGTCGGCGACGCGGCGAACCGTGTCGGCGCTCAGGCGCACGCGCGTGGACGGATGGGTCGGGTTGCTCGAGATGCGCGCCAGGTTCTCGATGACCTGGTACGCCGACACGTTCCATTCGCCGTTGCGCGCATGAAGATCGCCCAGATAGCGGTTCAGGCGGCCTCGCACGCCCACAAGCTCATCGGCAAGCTGGTCGAAGCGGTTGCCCGCCTCTCCCCCGCGGAAACCGACGGCGGTGACGAGCTGGGAGTCGAGCTTGGCGTTGAAGTCGGGGTCGGACATGTCTCCGAGCAGGGACATCATGTCGTTGACCCTGGCCTCATGGAGGAAGCGATACTTCTGCTCCGGGACACCCGGCACGTACAGGGCGACCTTCCCGCTGAGCGCCACGCGCGAGGCGATGGACAGGGCCTGCGCCGCGGTGTCGTCGATGACGGAGACGTTCACGAAAACGGAGTCCCCTTCGGCGGCGAGCTTGGCGGCATACCTCGTGGCGTTGCTCACATCACCCGCCTCGAGTTCGTCGTGCGGGTCGCAGTCCTCGGGAGAATACTTGGGCAGCCTGCGGTTGAGCATGGCGTACTTGGCGCGTTCGTCCCCGGCGAGGACGGCCAGCGGCAGGCTCGGGGAGCTGCCGCGGTCCATGGCGTCGATGATGCGCGCGGAATCGGCGAGCAGAAGCGTCGACGATTCGATGAAGCTGCCGAGGATAAGCTCGGATTTGATGGAGAACCCGGGGATCTTCGACCCGACCCGCGTGCGGATCAGAGCGAAGAGCTCGGCGGTTTCCGGCGCCTTGCCCCCGTAGTTGGAGGAGTCCATGAGGTCGTCGGCGTCAAGGATGACGCCCTGGCGTCTCATGGCATCGACGAAAGCCGTATTGATGGACGCGGCCCCCGTGAAGCGGATGACGCTTTGCGAAAGGCGGGCGTCCTCGCTGTCGGCGCCGTCGACGGTCACCGGGTACAGCAGCACCGGGATACGGTGGTCCTCCCACTGGGCGATGCCGACGGACAGCGACAGGCTCGCGGTTCCGTCGGTCCTCTCCTTGGCGTGGAAGCCCTTGAGGACCTTGGCGAGGTTGCGCTCGGCGGTTTTAAGAAAACCGATGTCGCGAAAAAGCGAACTCAGCTGTACACGACCCGATGCGAAGAGCTGGGCTATTCCCGTCGGGTGCGCGTGCGTCAGGTCAAGCCGGTCCGACAAGCGCGACAGGTCCTCCATGGGCGTCGAGCCATGGCTGCGCTTGTAGTCGAAATACCACCGGCGCACGGCGTCCATCGACGATTCCTCGTGCACTGGCGCGGCGACCTTCTGCGGCTGCTGCTCGAGCGCGGGGCCCGCGGCATCCGCCCCCTGCCCGGCGGCGGTGCCGTTGACATTCACGGCGGCGTTAGAGTCCGTCACAATTTCACTTCCTTAGCTTCCATGACTTGTATCCGGCGTTCGCATCCAGCGCCGCCTTCACGTCGGCGTTGCTCATCGCCTCAAGCCATGCGTACAGATCTCCGTACAGGCGCGGGTTCATCGCCAGGAACGGCAGCAGCTCATCATGCTGCGCGATCTCGAACTGGCGCTCGTAATCCGCCGTGCCGCGGGCCTCCCTGATGGTGAAGCCGTCGATGACACGTTCGTCATCCACCTGCTGCTGCGCCGTGGGATACTCTCCGCGGGACAGACGATCGAGCACGGAGCCGGCATCATAATGAGGATTGGTGACCGGAACGGAAAAGGAGGGAGACTCGTCTTCCTGAGGGGAGGCATCCCGCTGGGGCATCTGATGAGATGCGAAGCGGGCATCGGCGGCGGAGGCCTGCTCCGCCACGGGATGGGATTCCTGCGTCACACCGGCCGCATCAGGTTCGAAGGCCTGGGCCTGTTCACCGGTCGGCATGAAACGCGCGTCATCGGCGGAGGATTCCGTTCCGTCGGCGAAGCCTGCCCCGTAGCCATGGTAGCTGCCCTGGCCGGCGTATGTCTGCGTCTGACGAGACGCGGCGACGTCGGCCTGTTCGGGCTGCTCCTGCGCCTGGACGGACTGAGTCCGAACGGGCTGCGACTGGGCGAATTCGGTCTGGGCGGGACGGAACCGCACGTCCTGCTCCGACGCATCCTGGCGCATCAACGTCTGCTGAGGCTCCGTCGTGACGGACTGCGTCTGCGAGGAACGATAGAAAGGATCGGCATCGGAGGCAGCGGAATTCGTCTGTGCAGCATTCGTTTCCATGGCATTCGGTGCGGCTGTCTCGGCAACCGCGGTGCCGGCAGCGTCGGTTTCGACAGCAGCTGTGTTGGCATCGGTGCTGGCAGTCAGATGAGCCGTGGCGACAGGCTTCGTCTCGGGCGCCGTGCGCGCGAAGTCATCGGATGCAGCGGGCGTCTGACCGACAGCATCCGGAGCAGATGCGACCGAAGCAGATGTGGCTGGAACAGAGACGGCCGGAACAGAGGCATCCGGAACCGTAGCGCCCGAAGTCGCGGGGTTCGAAGCCGCAGCGTCAGGAACAGCAATGCCAGGAACGGCCGTGTCAGGAACGGCGGTGTTGGAAACGGCGGTGTTGGGAACGGCAGTACGCGTGGTCGACGGTTCCGCGGACCGTGCGGCGACCGGCGTCGTTGCCGCGAAGGCCGCGGCGCGGGAATCGACGGTCTGAGCGGAGGAGGCCGTCGCCGGGGTGTCCGGAGATGCAGTGACGTATCCCTGGGACAGACCGGACGTATCGAGATCGTGCACACGTCCGCGGACGGCGCCGGCATCGAAAGCCGTCGTCGGCTCGCCGGCCCGCACATCGAGGATCTGGTCGACGCTCATGGCGCCGTTGGCAGCGGCGGCGATGTCCTCGGGAGACAGGTTGTCGAAAAGACTGGCCACCGGATGCTCGCCCGTCTCGTCGGACGACACCTCGCGGAAGTCGATGGGCTTGTCACCGAACTGCAGGTGCATCGGCGAGCGCTGGAAGGTAATCTGCGTGCCGAGGGGAACTCGCATCAGCGCACCGTCGTCGCGCACGACGAACGATCCGTTCGTGGACCCCAGGTCCTCGAGAATGGCACGGCCATAGGAGTCGACGGACAGTTTGGCATGACGCTTGCTCATCGACTTCTCGGGATCGTCGATATCGACGCGACGGGTGGCCTCGGTCTCCACCATCGGACGGATGGGCTTGCGTCCCACGACGACGGATTCGCCGGGTCTCACACGTGTGAGCTCGACGCCATCGACTTCAATCGCCCAGAGCACATCGCTCGCACCTTCGACCACGGCTACCTCCTTGTTATTCATGGACATGCAGTCTCTGCTATTTTGTCATGCCCCTTCGGGCAAAACGCGACATATCGCAAAGTTTCGAATGCACCGCTATCTTGGAACCGGATTTCCATAAGCGTCCATGACCCTCATGAACATCGCGGGGTTCCGCTTCCCGGCCCGGATTCCAGTCTAGACACACAGCATACGCGCGTGCGCGGTTTGGCGCAGAGCCTACCCAAGGAGTGCACGTCCGCCGCCGCGACCGACCGATCGCACGGGGAGGCGACCCTCCGTACAGACGGGGCGGCGTATCGCCACAGCACTGAAAAACCAGACAACGACTGTTGTTCCCGAATATCCGATGTTCCCACATACCCGATGTCGCCGACTAACCGAACCCGATACCCAGGCAGGATATCCCGAACCCGATACCCAGGCAGGATATGAAAAGCCCCGGGCCGTGAAACGGCCCGGGGTTGTAAACCAGTCAGAAGGAAAACTACTTGAGCTCGACGGAAGCGCCAGCAGCCTCGAGATCGGCCTTGGCCTTCTCGGCGTCTTCCTTGGAGGCCTTCTCCAGGACGGCCTTCGGAGCGGAGTCCACGAGGGCCTTGGCCTCGGCCAGGCCGAGGTTCGTCAGGGCGCGCACGGCCTTGATGACGGCGATCTTCTTGTCGCCGACGGCGGTCAGCACGACGTCGAACTCGGTCTTCTCGTCCTCGGCGGCGGCAGCGCCAGCAGCCGGAGCGGCGGCGACGGCGGCAACCGGAGCGGCAGCCTCAACGTCGAACTCGTCCTCGAAAGCCTTGACGAAATCGGACAGCTCAACGAGGGTCATTTCCTTGAAAGCATCGAGGAGCTCTTCAGTGGAAAGCTTAGCCATTATGGCTTCCTTTCAATCATTGGCACCGGCCTGTTCCTAAAAGTTGCCGTGTGCCGAAATTTGTATTGCTTTGCGGTGATTCGCGGTCAGGCCGCGAGAATCAGGCGGCCTTCTCCTGCTTTTCGCGGAGAGCGTCGACCGTGCGCACAGCCTTGGTCGGCAGTGCGACGAGAACGTACGCGGCCTTGGCCATCGTGCCCTTGAGCGCGCCGGCCATCTTGGAGAGAAGAGTCTCGCGAGATTCGAGATCCGCAAGCTTCTGCACTCCCTCGGCGTCGTAAACGGTGCCATCGGCGAAACCGCCCTTGACGACGAGCTGCTTGTTGGTCTTGGCAAAGTCACGCAGGACCTTGGCGGCCTGGACGTAATCGCCCTTGACGAAAGTGATTGCGGTCGGACCGGCGAGATACTCGTCGAGACCTTCCACGCCCGCTTCCTTGGCGGCGATGCGTGCCAGCGTGTTCTTCGCCACGGTATAGGTTGTATCGATGCCCAGCTTCTCGCGAAGATCAGAGATCTGCGGGACGCTCAGACCGCGATATTCGGTGAGATAGACTGCATCGGCGTCACGGAACTTGTCCGTGAGCTCGGCAATCACCTCTGCCTTTTCGGGCCTCTTCATGGCGTTCCTTCCTAAATGAACCGCCGGTCGAAGCCCCATGGAACGGCAATAAAAAAGCCCTGCGCACAGGCAGAGCACACCGAAGACACCCGAACGGCGTCAAAGAATTCTCAACCTGCGCTGGTATCCCAAGGAGTTTCACGGACATTGCTGTCCGAACCAACGGTCTGTGGTTTACGTGGGGAATTGTATAGGCCGATGCCGATTTACGCAAACCGACACACTCGGCGTGTCGCGTTCCGCCTTCGCGTTGCACCGATGCGGGGGCGGTCTCCCGATCGCCCCCGCATTGCAACGGCGGCTCCTGTTCTAGAGCCTGCCGAGAATGGACACGACGATTTTCGCCGCGGTATCCGCGTACCCGGAGATATCGAACGAGCGGAACTCCTCATAGGCCACATCGGCCTCATCGCTCAGTGCACGGATGACGAGCGCGGGTACGCCGTTCCTTGCGGCGATATGCGCAACGGCGGCGCCTTCCATCTCCACGGCGTCGGCCTTCGTCTCCTTCTTGACCTTCGCCACGAGCTCGTCGCCGGCCACGAAATAGTTGCCGGTGGCGATGACGCCGGTGATATGGGTCACCCCCAGCTCGTCAAGCGCCTGGTTGGCGAGGTCGATCAGATGCGCATCGGAATGGAACTCCTCGGTTTTCGGCGCCGACTGCGCGATCAGCCTCATATCGGTGTCGAGATAGCGCAGCGTGCCGCCGAGCACGACATCGTTGATATGCAGCGACGGATTGAGGTTTCCGGCGATGCCGGAGAAGATGATGACATCCGGCGAATACAGGTCGGCGAGCACCTGGGTGGCGGATGCGGCGTTCACCATGCCCATGCCGCTGACGGTGGCTACGACGCGCAGTGTGCGCGGCTCGCCATCCGCCCCGTGGGCGCCGGCGAAGGTCCCCTCCGTCAGCTCGAGGCTGGCATGCGTTCGGGTCGTCACGTTCTGCAGGCTTTCCGCAATATGGGCGACTTCCTCATCCATTGCGCCGATGATGGCAATCGTTGTCATGGCTGTCCTTTCGATCCGTGCGGGGCCGCCGTCCATCGACGACGGCACGCCGCGCTGTGTTTTCCGGGGAACCGTTTTTTGGTGGGGGAACCTTGGGAACCGTCTTTCTCGGGTGCCGGGAGCCTGGGAACCATCCCCCGCCCATCGCGCGATGCCGTCAGGGCGCAGTCAGGCGATCATGCCGCAGTCGGCACGCATCGGCTTGCGCGTCTACGCCCGCGCACGGCGTTCGCGCACGGCGGCGGCGAGTTCGTGGAGCAGCGCGTCGGTTTCCGGCCAGGCGATGCAGCGGTCGGTGATCGACTTGCCGTACACAAGCTGGTCGAGCGGCGCGGGCTTCTGGTTGCCGCCTTCGATGAAGCTCTCCATCATGATGCCGGTGATGCCCTGCTCCCCCGCCGCGTAGCGCTGCGCGATCTCGCGCACCACCTGCGCCTGGCGGATCTCGTCCTTGCCGGAGTTGCCATGCGAGCAGTCCACGATAAGCCCGTGGGCACAGGCGCTGTCCGGCGGCATGACGGAGCGGATCTGCGTCATGGCGGCCTCGATGTCCTTCGCCGAGTAGTTCGGCCCGTGGCTCGACCCGCGCAGAACCACGTGGCAATTCTCGTTGCCGAGCGTCTCCACGGCCGCCGCGCGTCCCTCGTGGTTGATGCCGAAGAAGGTGTGGCGCTGCGCCGCCGTGATGCATCCGTCGATGGCGGCCTTGACGCTGCCGTCCGTGGCGTTCTTGAAGCCGATCGGCATGGACATGCCGGAGGCGAGCTGGCGGTGCACCTGGCTTTCGGTATTGCGGGCGCCGATCGCGCCCCATGTGATGGCGTCGGAGATGTACTGCGGGCTTGTGGGCTCGAGGAATTCGGTGGCCGCGGCCACGCCGGTCCCGAGCACGTCGAGCAGGGTTCTGCGCGCCAGAAGCAGACCTTTCTTCACGTTATTCGTGCCGTCGATGTCGGGGTCGTTGATCAGACCCTTCCAACCGATCGTGGTGCGCGGCTTCTCGAAGTACACGCGCATGATGATGAGCAGGTCGTCCTCAAGCTCCTCGCGCACGGCGGACAGACGGCGGGCGTAATCCAGTGCGGCCTGGGGATCATGCACGGAGCAGGGGCCGACGATGACGAGCAGACGGTCATCGCGTCCGTGGAGCACGTCACGCAGTTCATCGCGCGATTCGATGACGAGCTGGCGGTCCTCCGGCGTCAGCGGCAGCTCGCCCAGCACCTGCGCGGGGCTGGGCAGGGGATCGAGTTCGAAGACGCGGCGGTTGATGATGGGGTCGATGCCGACGCGCTCCTCCCACGAATGGCCGTCGAGCAGTTCGCTGGGGTTGCCGCCTTGGGCGATGATGCGGCGCACGCGCTTGGCCTCGTGCGTATAGGCGGAGGCCTCGAGAACAGAAGGATTCCGGTTGTCGGACGCCGTGCGTCCGTTATCGTTCGCCATCATGCATCTCCTCTCCGCCCGCAGGCACTCGCATCGGGACGGCCCGTCGCCGCCCCGTCAGTCGATAGCCCCGTCATTCTACCGCGAGCGCATGGCGCACCGGCCGCGGTTTCCCAGACGCATGATGGGAAGGCACGGGGCTGAGGGCACGATGCACGTCCCGATACCGCGGCGCGGCCACCCGCGCGTCCTACTCGAGCCACCCGCCCCTACTCAGGCCCCTACTCGGACAGGCGATTCCTGCGCATGCGCACGGCGCTGGCGAGCTTGCGCAGAAGCTCCTCGGTGCGCGGCCAGGCGATGCACCGGTCGGTCACGGACCGGCCGTACACGAGCTGGTCGAGCGGCGCGGGATCCTGGTGGCCACCCTCGATGAAGCTTTCCATCATGATGCCGGAGATGCCCGGCTCGCCGTTGGCGATGCGGGTGGCGAGCTGCTCGACCACCTCGGCCTCGCGGATCTCGTTCTTGCCGGAGTTGCCATGCGCGGCGTCGATGACGACGCCATGCGAGGCGGCCTCGCCCACATGCAGGTTGCGCAGGGCCTCGAGGGCCTCGGCCACGCTTTCGGCCGAGTAGTTCGGCCCGTGGTTTGAGCCGCGCAGGATGACGTGGCAGTCGGGGTTGCCCTTGGTCTCGGCGGCGATGACGTGCCCGTCGAGGTTGATGGACAGGAAGTGGTGCTCGTTGGCGGATGCGAAGCAGGAATCCGCCGCGGCCTTGACGTTGCCGTCGGTGGAGTTCTTGAAGCCGATCGGCATGGACATGCCGGACGCGAGTTCGCGGTGCACCTGGCTTTCGGTGTTGCGGGCGCCGATCGCGCCCCAGCTGACGAGGTCGCACAGGTACTGCGGCGTGATGGGGTCGAGCCATTCGGTGGCGGCGGGCAGCCCCTGGTCGGCCACGTCCAGCAGGATGCGGCGCGCGAGCCACATGCCCTTGCGGATGTTGAAGGTGCCGTCGAGGTCGGGGTCGTTGATCAGGCCCTTCCAGCCGATTGTGGTGCGCGGCTTCTCGAAATACACGCGCATGACGATGAGAAGGTCGTCCGACAGCTGCGACTTGAGCTCGCCCAGACGATTCGCGTAATCCTTGGCCGCCTTCGGATCGTGGATCGAGCAGGGCCCGACGATGACGAGCAGACGGTCGTCGCGCCCGTGGAGCACGTCGCTGATCTGACGGCGCGAATCCCTCACAAGCCGGATGACGTCATGGGTGATCGGCAGTTCGTTGATAAAGGCGCGCGGTGCCGGAATCGGATCGAGCTGGCGGATATTCACATCCACCGTTTCGGGAAGAACCGCCTGGGAACCGAGCTGAGCCCTGTCCTCCGAGCTGTCGGGGCCCCTGAGCACCGTCATCGAATGTCCTTTCGTCCGGGGCGCCTCGGCGCCCTCCCCTCCCCGCATCCGCACCGCACGCCGTTCGTTCCGTCCGTGCCGGAGCTCCGCGCGCATTCCGCGCGGGCCGCGGGGATCTGCATACCCTGCAAAGCCTATGAATAACGCTGTATGAATAACGCTGGCCGCGTCGCATGCACTGTGCACTTGCGCTGCGGCGCGGCCACCGAGAGAACAACTATACGTTGCCCGGCGCCCGGGCGCCACCCGGATGTCACGGGGACGCATCCGGAAGGCCCAGTCGCCAGACCGCCCGACCATTCACCGCCCGCGCTCAGGCGAGCGCGCCCATCGGATCCCACGCCGGCAGCATGATCGCCGGCCTGTCGAGCGCCTCGAGGTACTCGGCGGGCAGCATCGACTTGGGCACGGCCACCTCGTACACGTATTCGTCGAACCACGGGTCGTCCATCGTGAAGTAGCCCTTGTCAGCGATGTCGGAACCCCACGAGTTCTCGACGCGCCAGCGGTTCGTCGTGGTGCCGTCGTCGGCCACGTCCACGCCCACGAAGGCCATGGCGTGGTTCATGGCGGAGTCGGCGAAGCGCACGCGCTCCTCCTTGTCCATGTCGAAAACCGTGTCGTACACGCGGCCGTACTCGAACAGGTCGGTGGCCCACGCGCCGTTCTTGCGGTCCATCATCGGGTGGCAGTCGGCGCCGAACCACACGGGGATGCCCTGCTCCGTCAGGATGCGGCGCACGCAGTCCTTCATGAACGCGGCGGGCACGTTGAGGTATTCGGTCGGGTCGCCGCCCACCACGTTGCCCAGGTGCTCGATGCCGATCTTCGTGCCCTTGGGGTGCTCGGCGCGCGGATCGTCGACGAGGCACACGTAGTCCTCGAGGCCGGCGTCGACGTACTTGTGCCAGAACTCCTGCGGCGTGATCTCGCCGTCGCGGTGGAACTCGCCGTCCTCGTCGGTCCACTCCCAGAAGAAGCTCTTCGGCGGCTCGCCGAGGTGGATCGTGAGGATGCGATGCGCGGCCTCGCGCGTGGCATCGATCACCTTCCCGATGCGCGCGGCGTCGCCCTGCGCCTGCCAGATGCGGCACACGGCCTGGCGCAGCAGCGTGCGCAGGCTCGTGTTCATCTGGCCCGTGTTCTGCGACGACGCGGTTTCGGGGAAGAAATCCTTCGGCACGGCGCCGTACTTCTTGTACACGTTCATGGCCATCGTCCACTGGCCGCCGTCGCCCATGACGTCGTGCAGAAGCGTCTGCACGAGGCGGGAGTCCTCGGGCTCGCCGGCGAGCGCGAGCGCCGCGAGGTCCTGGAGGAAGTAGTTGCAGCGTTCGAGCTTGTCGAAATACATGGCGTAGTTCTGGGAGAACTCGAAGGTCTTGAGGCCGAGGTTGCGCTTGGCCACGAAGCGCGCCACGTTGAGGGAGCTGAACAGCCAGCAGCGGCCGGAACGGCGCTGGTTCGTCACCTCGCCGTTGTCGACGGTGACGGAGAAGCGGCGCTGCAGGGTGCGGGCGCGGTCGTAGTTGCGGGCGACGTCGTCGATCCCGGCGTTGACGACGGCGTTCATGGCGATGCGGTTCGCCTCGCGGGCGTCGAAGGCCTCGGTGTAGCCGTCGATCATGGACGGCGTCAGCGGCGTGAATGACATGGTGTCGGTCATATCTCCTCGGTTTCTGTCCTCGGTGTGTTCTGCCCGCGGGTGCGCCATGCGCGCATGGGGGATGGCGCGGCGGTCCGCGGTCGCCGGGCGGCCGGCGTTCGTGTCGCCGGGCGCGGCATTGGCATACGATGCGCCCTGCGGCGCGTATACGATGAATAGGACGGCGGGACGACAATGGCGGGGCCACGGATGTGACCCCGCCATCTGGTTTGTTTGGAATTGCCGGCCCGGAATCTCCGTCCCGGGACGCCGGCTTCCGGTCCGTCTTACTGGCGCTGCTTCCCCTGCTGCCCCTGGACGGGAGCGTCCTGCTGCGGCGCGTCCTGCTGGCCCTGGGCGTCGGCGGGCGTGCCGTCGACCTCCTGCTGGGCCTGGGCCGCGGCCTGAGCGTCCCTGTCCTTGTCCTTCTGGATGTCCTGGAGCACGCTGCCCATGGAGCCGAACGCGGTGCTGAAGATGGACTTGAGCTCGTCCACACGGCGGGTGATCTCGGTCTCGCGGTTCTGCAGCTCGTCGATGCGGTCCTGCAGGCCGTCGATCTCCTCCTGCGCGGCCGTGCGGCGGCTGTTGATCTCCTCGGTGGCCTGCTTGTTGGCCTTGTCGAGGATCTCCTGGCGCTCGGCGTCGGCGTCCTTGCGGCGGTTCGTGGCGTATTCGTCGGCCTCGTCGCGCTTGGCCTGCGCCTCGGCGAGGATCTGCTGCGCGTTCTTGTCGGTTTCCTGGCGCTTGGCCTCGAGGTTGGCGAGCATCTCGGTGACGCGCTTGGTGGCGTCCTCCTGCTCGGCGGAGATCTTGGCGCGGGACTGCTCGGCCTCGGCGGAGACCTGCTGCATCGTATGCATGCGCTGCACCTGCGCGTCGTCGGCGATCTGGCGGGCGGAGGCCTTGGCCTGGTCGGTGATCTCGTTGGCCTTGCGCTGCGCCTCGGTCATCATCTTCGCCACCTGGTCGCGCGCGGCGTTGACCTGCGCGTTGGCGTCATCGATGGCCTTCTGGATCTGGTCGTTGGCCTCGCTGCGGCGGGCTGCGATCTCGTCGTCGGCGGCCTTGCGCTGCGCGGCGATGGTCTCGGCGCTCTGCGTCTTCTTCTGCGCCAGCTCGGTGTTCACCTTGGAGGTCTCGGCGTCGAGCTGCTTGTCATGCTCGGCGCGCTTGTTCTTGAGCTCGATCTCGAGCGACTGGCGCTGGTCGTTCATCTCCTTGGTGGTGGTGGCGGTCAGCTGCTGGGCCTGCGCAGTGGCGCTGGAGAGGATGGACTGCGCCTTCTCCTGCGCGTTCTTCAGCGTCACGTCGGCGTTCTGCTTGGCCTGGGACCTCATGCGGTCGGCGTCCAGCTGCGCCGTCTTCATCGTGGTGTCGGCGTTGTCCTGCGCGCGCTTGCGGATGTTCTCGGCATCCTTCTTGGCGCGGGCGAGCAGCTGCTTGCTCGTCTGCTCGGCGGACGCGAGCAGCTGCTGCGCGTTGGCGCCCAGGTTGCTGTAAGTGCTTTTCTGCGGCGTCTTCTTGGCCTTCTGCTCCTGCAGCTCGGCCTCCAGCTGGAGAATGCGGCTGTCGTAGACGCGGATCTGCTCTCGCAGACGATTCACGTTTTCGTTGGCACTCGCGACGTATTCGTTGACCTTCTCCTTGTCATAGCCGCGAAGAACCGTGGGAAACATGTCATCAGCCATGTGAATGTCCTCTTCCTGAGAATCTAGGGAACACGAACGAATACGACGCGACGGATCGTTGCGCCACGCTTAACGATACCCTTTTCGAACCGTCTCGGATAGTTCCGACATGCCGCCATCACAGCATTGCCACAGGTGACGGCGCGTCGCGGCCGTCCGGCGTGTCGCGAGCGCGACATGCCGCGCTTTTGCGGCGTGTCGCACGATGGTTTCACTGCGTGAACACTTGCAGGAAACCGCGCACCGACCACCCGCGTCGGGGCGGCGCGGCGCTTAGGCGGCCTCGAGGGAGGAGGCGGCGGAGCGGCGGTAGTAGTTCACGGCGTCGCAGGACACGATGCGCGCCGCCTCGACCATCTGCCCGAGCGGGATGCCGGCGCCCCCGTCGCGCGTCTCGTTGACGGGCGGGAAGCTGATGAAGCCGGCGAGCATGTCATGCTGCGCGGCGCTCCAGTTGAGAAGGCTGTAGAACACGGAGTTGCACACGAAGGTCCCTGCGTCCGAGCTCAGCGTGGCGGGTATCTTGTGGGCGGCGAAATCGTTGAGGATGTCACGCAGCGGCAGCTGGGTCCAGTACGCCGCGGGCGACGACGGGTCGATGGGGGTGCGGCGCGGCTGCATGTTGTCGGCGTCCGGCTTGTCGGCGTCGATGATATTCGTGGCGCAGCGTTCGAGCGCGATGCTGCGCTTGCGGCGCTTGAGGCCGGTGGCGATGACGATGCGCGGATGCACCGATTCGATCGTCCGGAGCATGGCGGGCCAGGCCTTGGAGAAGCTCATGGGAAGGAGCACGCCGGTCACACGGACGGATGTCCCCTCGGGCGGGTCCGGCACGCCATCGCGTTCGAGGATGCGCACGACCTCGCGCGAGGGGTTCACATCGATGCCCTCGTAGGGGTCGAATCCTGAAATCACCACGTCGAACTGTTCCATGCCACCAACTCTAGCCGACGGCGGTCGATTCGGCGCAGGGCGCAACCGGCACGAGCCTGACCGACGCGGGCTCGACCGGTGCACAAGCCACGGGCGTGCAAGCCACGCGCCGGGGCCGTCACATCCCGGAGGTCATCTCCTGAACGGCGCGGCGGCGCGCGTAGTTGCGCACGCGGCGTGCACGCGGCGCGATGAGCTCGGCCACCTCGAGGTCGGGCCGCGTGGTGATCTTGATGTTGTCGTCCGAGCCCTCGACCACGGCGACGGGTTCGTCGGGAAGGTAGTCCACGACGACGCGCGTGTCGTCGGTCGGGTGGAAGTTCTCGTCGCCGGCGGCGCGACGGTAGGCCTCGGAAATCGTGGAGAAGCGGAAGCACTGCGGTGTCTGCGCGCGGTAGGTGGTGGCGCGGTCGGGCACGATGCGCACGATGGGCGCCGCGGACGTATCGAAGCGCCCCGCTCCGTCAGACGATGTGCCGTCCGACGATGCGCCGTCCGCCCCGGCCGGCGCGGCGAGCAGGATCGTGTCGGTGCTGGGAACCGCCACGGTGGCGGCGTTCACCGAATCGAGCGCGGCCACGCAGTCGAGGATCGTCTTGGGGGACACGAAGGGCCTGACGCCATCGTGGATCAGAACCTTCGCATCATCGGGGATGCTGTATTCGCGCAGGAACTCGAGCGCCGCGCGGGTGCTGTCGGCGCGCGTCTCGCCGCCGGGCACGATGCCGCGCACCTTGCGGCTGCCCATGTCGTCGATCACCTTCTCCACCGCGTCGCTGACGGTGGCGTTGACCACGACGAGGATGTCGGTGACCTCGGGGCAGTCCTCGAAGGCCTCGATGGTCCATTCGATAACCGGCCTGTCGGCGACGGACACCAGCTGCTTGGGCTTGGCCGGGTCGAAGCGGGTGCCGAACCCGGCGGCGAGGATGATGGCGATGACGGGGACCTGGTGCGATTCAGACATGCCGACCATGCTAGCGCCGCACGATGACGGCGAGGAAGCGGCCCTCGTGCTCCTTGTGGGAGAGGAAGGCGCGGCGGTGCGAATACCACAGCGGGTTCTCGAGCGTGCACAGGCCGTGCTTCATGGCGCCGAGGCGTTCGCCGAGGGCCGGATCTCCCTCGTCGTCGGCCGCGCACAGGCGGGCGAGTTCCTCGTCTTCCTCAAGGTACTGCGTAGCGGCGAGGACGCGCGGTTCTGCCGACACGATGCGCCCGCCGTCGATTCCTTCGGCTGCGAGCGCCTGCAGCGCGGCGGCGGCGATGTCGATGCCGGCGCCGCCGAAACGCGTGACGGTGGCGGTGCCGGGGAACCGGGCGTCGAAGGCGCGGGCGATCTCGTCGCCCACCTCGTAGCAGTCGCCGCAGATGCACGGGCCAAGCACGGCGCGGATGCGGCTGCGATCGGCCCCGAGCTCCGTCATGCGTTCGACGCAGGAGTGCACGACGCCGCGCTCCAGGCCGCGACGTCCGCAATGCGAGGCGGCGATGACTCCGGCGTCGGCGTCCGCGTACATAACCGGCAGGCAATCGGCGCCGAAGATGCCCAGGGGCATGCCGGCCTCGGCGGTCACCTGTGCGTCGGCGTCCACCGTGTAGGTGTCGATGCCGTCGGCCGCGGCCCGGCCCGCGTCGATGGCGCGGGCGGAATGCACCTGGTGCACGAGGCGGACCGGGGCGCCCAGCAGATGCTCGAGGCCCTTCATGTTGGCCGCCACATGCGCCGGGTCGTCGCCGACTTTCGAACCCATGTTGCAGTAGGCCCAGTCCCCCGTCGAGGCGCCGCCGAGGCGCGTGGTGAAGCGCACGGTGACGCCGGGCGCCAGATCGATGGGAATCGTGACGGGCACGGCCGGCTCGGATGCGAGCAAGTCATCGCGCGAGTCCTGCGCGGAGCCGCCAACAGCCATGCCAGCAGCGTCAGCAGCGCCATCCACGCCGGCCGCGCCGGACACGCCGCGGGTTTCAGGCGAGTCGTCCATCTCAGCCAAGGTACGTCAGCTCCTCGTCGCTCAGCTCGAGCTCCCCCGCCTGCAGCGAGTCGACGATCGTCTCGGGGCGGTGCGCGCCGGGGATGACGAAGACGTGGTCGCCCTTCGCCAGCTCCCACGCGAGCACCACCTGCTGGTAGCTCACGCCGTGGTCGGCCGCCACCTTACGGAACGGGTCGAATTTCGAATCGTCATACGGATGGCGGTAGCCGCCCAGCGGGCTCCAGCACACGAACGCCAGCCCCAGCTTCGCGCAGTACTCCAGGGTGTCCTGCGTCTCCAGATGCACGGGCGAGTACTGGTTCTGCACGGCCACGAGCCTGTCGCCGAGCACGCGGCGCGCGATGTCGAGCTGCTCGATCGTGACGTTCGACACGCCGGCCCAACGCGCCACGCCCTGGTCGAGCAGGGCTTTGATGCCCTCGCAGGATTCCTCGTACGGCACCTCGGGGTCGTGGCGGTGCAGGTAGAGCAGGTCGATGGCGTCGACGCCAAGCGCCTGCGCGGACTGCTTGCCGTAGGCGATGATGTGCTCGGGCTTGCCGTCGCGCGGCCAGACGGGCTTGTCGCCGTCCCAGGCGCGGCGCAGACCCACCTTCGTGGCCACGAGCACCTCGTCGCGCGGGCCGTCCCACGTGTCGAGCGCCTCGCGCACGAGTTTCTCGCCGGTCTGTTCCTCCTCGCCCGGCGTGTAATAGGCCCAGGCGGTGTCAAGGTGGCGGCATCCGGCGTCGAGGGCGGCGTGGATGGTGCGCAGGCCCACGTCATGCCCGCGGTTGTTCTCGATGGTCAGCGGCATTTCGCCCTCGCCGACGGCGGTTGTGGTGAAAGGTCCGAGCGTGCGTTGCAGAAGGCTCATGGTTCTCCTTGAGGTAGTGGATTATGGAGTAATGGGTTAGGGAGTTTTACGATTCCGCGTTCCGACGATGGCGGCGGCATCCGTTCTGACGATATCCGTCGACGGTGCGCCGCATGTCAGCCGCGCGTCAGACTGCCGAGCGGCGTCATGGGCTTCCAGTCCGGGTCGTGCATGATGCGGCGCGCCGCGAGCCAGCCCTTGAACACCTCGATGGCGCCCGGGATGAAGCCGGCGCGGTCGGTGGCCACCAGGCGCGCGATCTCCCGGTGGGCCGTCACGCAGGTTCCGATACCGAAAAGAAGGGGCGAATAGGAGCCGCACTGCATGAGGTAGCGCGCGATGTACCCGCGGTTGCGCATGATCTGGTAGCGCTCGCGGTCGCTGCCCTTGCCCAGGCTGCGCAGGCTCATGGCCGCGCGGTCACTGTCGGGGCGCGTGCGGTACAGGATTGCGTCGTACACGGCCACGGGGTTCGTGACGCGGCTGGCCAGATATCCGTACATCGTATCGTCGCCATACATGAAGAAGCGCGGGTCGGGCAGACCGATCTGGTCGACCACCCGGCGGGACACCAGCAGACCTTCGAAAGACACCGCGTTGACCACGCGGTAGCCGCCGCGCCCGAAGCGCGTTCGCGGCATGGGGCTGAGCAGGCCGGTGGCCGGCGAGAAATCGCCTTCGTCCGTCACCGGGTTGTCATCCGTGTCGATGCGCACGCCCTGGATCATGTCATGCGCCGGCATCCAGGCGGCGAGCTTCTCGAGGGCGTCGATGTCGACGAGCACGTCGTCGTCGAGAAGCCAGAACCACTCGGCGCCCAGCTTGTACGCCTTCTTCATGCCGGCGTTGAAGCCGCCGGCCGGGCCCATGTTCTTCGAGCGCGGCATATACACCACGCGGTCGGTACGCGGGTCGCCGGTCCATTCGGCGTCGTCCCACAGCGCGGCGATGCTGCGGCCGAAGTCGGCGGTGGCGCTACGCATGGCGGAATCGTTCGCGTTGTCGACCACGATGATGCGCCACGGATGCACGTCGAGCCTTTTGAGGTTGTCGAACAGCTCCTCCATCGCCTTCGGGCGGTTGTACGTCACGATGACGATGGCGAGGCGCTGGGCGAGACGCTGCGCCTCCTCGACGCTGGCCTCGTCGGGGGCGAGGAAGTCGGCGCCGGCGTCGGCGCCCGGAACCGCGGGCCCGGGAATCTGCGAATCGTCCCCGTCCATGCCGAAGCCGTCGGCATCGTCGTAAGGGTCGGGGTCCTCGTAGGCCTCGAGACCGTCCTCGAGACCCAGAGCCTCGTCGAGTTCGCCGGGATCGAGGTCCACGGTTCCCAGGTCGGTCCCGAGGTCGTCGGGATCGAGCTCGTCGAGGTCCATATCATCGAGGTCCGTATCGTCGGCATCCGTCGCCCCGGTGTCGTCGGGAACGGCATCGTCCCTGTCGTCGGGAACGGCGGAACCCATGCCCGCCTGACCGGAAGCGCGGGAATCGTCATCGAAATCGTCTGCGGAGGGCGGCGTCACGCCATCTGTGGAAGCACTCATGGCCCCCATTCTACGCATGGGCGACGCGCCACCGCCTCCACCGCGCACCGCCGTGTCAGCGGATGGCGCGCAGGATGCGACGGCGCACATCCCCCGCCGTCAGCTCCTCCGCGTCGCGGAAGCGCACAAGCGGCATGCCCGCGCCGGCGAACATCTCCTCCACCTGGCGGTCGCGCTCGCGCCGGTCCTCGCGGTCATGCGTGGCGTCGTCGAGCTCCACGGCGCACAGCACGTCGAGCGTGCGTGCGTCGGCCACCACGTAGTCCACGGACTTGCTGTTCGTCTGGCCTCGCGCCGCCGCCCAGTTCTGCCCCTTGATGCGTTCGTCGAGAAGCGAGGAGATATGGATCTGCGGGAAGATCAGATAATCGCGCCCCAAGGCGTCCTGCAGCACGCGGAAGAACCATTCCTCGCGCCGCGTCATGACGGAGCGCCGCGCCCGGTAGCGGTAGCGCGGGCGGCGCGGGCGGCGGCGCGACAGCAGCCGGATGACGAGCACAAGCGCCACGATGGCCGCAAGGATGATTCCCATCGATGCCGCGCCCGACGGCGCCTGCTCCCCTCCCTGCGCCAGCAGGGACGCGGCGGCACCGAAGGCTGTCACAAGATCATAAGAAGGCACACGCATATCCTAGCCGCGCGCCGGGAGCAGGGTTCCGCCGCCAGAGGCACGATTCCGCCGCCGGGAGCGCGGCATGCAAAAAGGCGGGGCCCGAAGGCCCCGCCCTGCAGATTCAACCGGTTATTCCAGTCCGGTCAGCCGGACCGCCGGCCGGTCCGATTAGTCCTCGAACGGATCGAAGTCGCGGCGCACGCGGCGACGCGGACGCTCCGTGCGCTCCTGGCGCTCGGCGCGGTACTCGTCGTACTGGTCGTCCACGGCGTAGCGCGGATTGCGGTCGTTGCGACGTCCGCCGCCGCGACGCTCGCCGCCACGGCGCTCGCCACGGTCACGGCCGCCACGGCGGTCGTCGCGGTCATAGCCACGGCCGCCGCGGTCGGAACGACGGTCATCGCGGTCATAGCCACGATCGTCGCGGTCGTACTCGTCGTCGTAGCCGCCGCGGCCACGGCCACCGCGGCCGCCGCGGTCACCGCCACGGCGATCGTCGCGATCGTCGTAGGCATCGTCGTCGGCGTCATCGTAGCGACGGCGCGAACGCGGACGGCGCTCCTCGCGCTCGTCATCGCGATCGTCGTAGCCGCCACGGCCACGGCCGCCGCCACGGCCACCGCGATCGAAACGGCCACCGCGGCCGCCGCGATCGCCACGGTCGGAACGGCCGGACTCCTGGTCCTCGAAGCCGGGGATCGCCAGCGAGATCTTGCCGCGGTCATCCACCGACTGCACGACCACCTCGACCTCGTCGCCTTCCTTGAGCACGTCCTCCACCGCGTCGATGCGCTCGCCATCGGCGAGGTTGCGGATCTGGGAGATGTGCAGCAGGCCGTCGGTGCCCGGCGTGAGGTTCACGAACGCGCCGAAGCTCGTGGTCTTGACGACCTTGCCATGGTAGTGCTCGCCCGCCTGCGGGATATGCGGGTTGGCGATCGCGTCGATCGTCGCCTGCGCCTTCTGCGCGGCCTCGCCGCCCTCGGAGGCGATGTACACGGTGCCGTCGTCCTCGATCGTGATCTCGGCGCCGGTGTCCTCCTGGATCTGGTTGATCATCTTGCCCTTCGGGCCGATGACCTCGCCGATCTTGTCGACCGGAATCGTCATCGTGATGATGCGCGGGGCGTACGGGCTCATCTCGTCGGGCTGGTCGATGCACTCGTTGATGACGTCGAGGATCGTCTGGCGGGCCTCGTGCGCCTGCTGCAGCGCGCCGGCGAGGATGTCGGCCGGGATGCCGTCGAGCTTGGTGTCGAGCTGGAGGGCCGTGATGAACTCGGACGTGCCGGCCACCTTGAAGTCCATGTCGCCGAAGGCATCCTCGGCGCCCAGGATATCGGTGAGGGTCTTGTAGACCATCTGGCCGTCGACCTCGCCGGACACGAGGCCCATGGCGATGCCGGCCACCGGGGCCTTGAGGGGCACGCCGGCGTTGAGCAGCGACAGCGTGGACGCGCACACGGAGCCCATGGAGGTGGAGCCGTTGGAGCCGATGGCCTCGGACACCTGACGGATGGCGTACGGGAACTCCTCGCGGCTCGGCAGCACCGGCACGAGGGCCTTCTCGGCGAGCGCGCCGTGACCGATCTCGCGGCGCTTCGGGGAGCCGACGCGGCCGGTCTCGCCGGTCGAATACGGCGGCATCTCGTAGTTATGCATGTAGCGCTTCGTGGTCGGGCCGCTCAGCGCGTCGATCTGCTGCTCCATCTTGAGCGTGTTGAGCGTGGTGACGCCCAGGATCTGGGTCTCGCCGCGCTGGAACAGGGCGGAGCCGTGGGCGCGCGGCACGATGTCGACCTCGGCCGACAGGGTGCGGATCTCGCGCAGGCCGCGGCCGTCGATGCGGTAGTCCTGCGTCAGGATGCGGCGGCGCACGATCTGGCGCTGCAGCTCCTTGAACGCGTTGCCCAGCTCCTTCTCCTTCTCGGCGTCGTCCATGTCGGTGAACTCGCCGGCGAGCTGCTGGCGCACGCCTTCCTTGATCTGGGCGATGCGCTCCTGGCGCGGCAGCTTCTCCGCGATGGAGAGGGCCTCGTCGAGGTCGGCGTGGGCGATCTCGTCGATGCGCTTGTACAGGTCGTCCGTGTACTCCGGGAAGAGCTGGAACTCCTTGGTCTCCTTGGCGGCGATGCGCTTGAGCTCGTTCTGGGCCTCGCAGATGACCTTGATGAACGGCTTCGCGGCCTCGATGCCGCCGGCGACGACTTCCTCGTCCGGCTTGGTCTGGCCCTCGTCGTAGATGAGGTTCCAGGCGTTCTTGCCGGCGCCGGCCTCGATCATGGCGATGGCGACGTCGCCGTTCTCGACCACGCGGCCGGCCACGACGATCTCGAACACGGCGCGCTCGCGCTCGCTCCAGCGCGGGAACGCGACCCACTGGCCGTCGACGAGCGCGAGGCGCACGCCGGAGACCGGGCCTTCGAACGGCAGGCCGGAGATCATGGTGGACGCGGACGCGGCGTTCAGGGCCACCACGTCATAGGCGTCGTCGGGGTTGATGGACAGGACGGTCTCGACCACCTGCACCTCGTTGCGCAGCGTGTGCGGGAACAGCGGGCGCAGCGGGCGGTCGATGATGCGGCAGGCCAGGATGGCCTCCGACGACGGACGGCCTTCGCGGCGGAAGAACGAGCCCGGGATCTTGCCCGCGGCGTACATCTTCTCCTCGACGTCCACGGTCAGCGGGAAGAAGTCGTAGTTCTCCTTCGGGCTCGATCCGGCGGTGGTGGTGGACAGCACCATCGTGTCATTGTCAAGATAGGCGACGACGGCGCCGTCGGCCTGCTGGGCCAGACGGCCCGTCTCGAAACGCAGCACGCGCTTGCCGCGCGCACCGTTGTCGATCACTGCTTCTACTGCCTTGATTTCGGGACCCTCCACGGGTTCCTCCTTCTGTTGTGTGTGTACTGCTTCCTACTTCGTATCCTCGGCATATCGTGCGCGACCTTCGCGCATGGGCTTTCAATCATTCCTCACGGCGCCGCAAGCGTCCGCGACGCCATTCCTCACGTATCATCCTCCGATATGCAAAAGCGCCCGAGCCATGACGACTCGGGCGGAAGACTCTTCTAGTGGCGCAGACCGAGGCGCTCGATCAGAGAGCGGTAACGGTTGATGTCCACCTTCTCCAGATAGCCAAGCAGACGACGGCGCTGGCCGACCATGAGCAGAAGGCCGCGGCGCGAATGGTGATCGTGCTTGTGGGACTTCAGGTGCTCGGTCAGGTCGTTGATACGCTTGGTGAGCAGCGCAACCTGGACCTCCGGAGAACCGGTGTCGCCCTCGTGGGTTGCATATTCGTTGATGATTGCCTGCTTTTCGTCAGTGCTGAGAGCCACAAGTCCTCCTTAAGAAACCTTGGCTGCGCGGTGCCGCGACCCCATGCCGTGGCGCTCTGTATCCGCGGGCGGAATACGCCAAAGAGAGAGTATACAGCATGGCGGGACTTTTACGAAATCGGGGCGGCGAGGGGCGTCTACGATTTTCCCAACGATTTTCCCGTCCTCCGACCGCGGGAAGGGGCTTCATGGCGAAGAATCCTCGCCACGAAGCCCCAAAACGCACCGCCTGACGCGGCACAGCGGGAAAATCGTGGCTCATGGCGAAGAATCCTCGCCACGAAGCCCCAAAACGCACCGTCTGGCGCGGCACAGCGGGAAAATCGTGGTTCATGGCGAAGAATCCTCACCATGAACCGCCCCGCTTCCACTCCAACCGCGTTCACCGTACACAAACGCTCACACTGAACGCCCGAGGCACCAAAACATCGCCGGAACAACATCGCCTGCCCAGGCTACTTCAGCGCATCCTCCAGGGTCACCGTCGCAGGCAGCGTGTCGCCCGAATCGACGTTCACCCGACTGAAGGTCTGCACGGAGCTCGCATCGGAGCCCGTCGCGGATTTCGCCGCCGTGGTCTGCTCCGCCTCGTAGATGCCGGCCGTGGCGCCGGTGACGTAATACTGACTTGCCAGATCGCCGTCCAGCCCCGATGCCACCAGGTACAGCAGATAGGTCGAATCCGGCGTCATGAAGGTCTCGCCCGACGGCTGGTTGGCCGATCCCGTCTGCCGCACCACGATCTGCGACGCGGACTGCACGTCTCCCTTGAGCACGGACGACACGTCGATGGTCGACACGGTGAACTGCGTCGTGCCGTCGATATCCGCAACGACCTTCTGCGACGCGACAGAACCGACCACCGCCACATCGCTCGCCGCCGCCAGGTCCGCAATGCTCCCGTACAGCGTGGCGCGCGAGATGGATCCGGTCGAGCTTGATTCGCTGCTCGCCGGCGGATCGTCAATGGTATGCGTCGTGCCGCATGCGGCTGCACCGCCCGTCGTCAGCACCACAATTGCCGCGATTGCCGCTGCTCGCCGCCGCGCCCCGTGTCGACGGAAGCTTTCGGATACCCCATTGCGATTGCGCTTGATACCAGTCATGATGGCTCCCTTCACGGTGACGCGCGTCGGCGCATGTCGACATATGTCGGCGCATCGGCCGTCGTATGGTCTTCGCATCGGCACCGCAACGGAAGGCGCCCGGCGTGGATCGCTTCCCGACGATGCCATCCCCGGCGACTTCGACGGGGATGCGGCTAAGTTACCTCTTTTTTTTCAGGAAGCCGTCAGGAACTTCGACAAAGCGGCACGGTGCTTGCACAATCCGCGTGCTTTTCCAAGGCGCTTGGCTTCCTGGAGAAAAATCCTCGCCATGAAGCGCGCTGCCCCGCCGTCGAGGCGGCGCCTTTCGGAAAAACGATTTTCATGGCGAAGAATCCTCGCCACGAAGCCCCAAAACGCACCGCCTGACGCGGCACAGCGGGAAAATCGTGGCTCATGGCGAAACATCCTCACCATGAAGCCCCTCCCCTCGCCCTGGCGAATCTCGCCACGCAGGACACAGAACGCACGGGGATCGGAAAAGGAACGGCCCCGTCATCTGATGATGACGGGGCCTTATGACGGGCCGGGAGGCCGACGGATCGGGCGCCGCGCGGAACGGATTACGTCGCGCACACCGCACGCCGCGCCCACGCGCACACCGGACACGCGCATGTCACGCGCACCGCAATGCCGCGCGCACCGCACACACCCGTGGCGTCACTTCGCAGCGGCGGAGTTCTCCTTAAGCAGGTCGCGGATCTCGGCGAGCATCTCGAGCTGAAGCTCCTCCGGGGTCTTCTCGGCCTCCTCCTCGGCGTCCTCGTCCTTGGCATCCGCGGCGCCGTCGCGCTTAAGCACCTTCTTGAGCGCGTCGGAACCGGCCTTGCGGAACTGGTTCATCGGCACCACGATGCAGAAGTACACGGCCACGGCGATGAGCAGGAAGTTGATGACGGCGTTGAGGATCGCGCCGAAGCTGATGGTCGCGCCGTTGAACGTGATGCACAGCATGCTCGACATATCCGGGTGGCCGAAGATCATGGCGATAAGCGGATTGATGAGATTCGCCACGATGGAGTTGACGATGGCGGTGACCGCGGAACCCATGACGACACCGACCGCCATGTCCACGACGTTGCCGCGCGAGATGAATTCCCTGAAACCCTTGAGCATAAGACTCCTAAACTTACAAACCTTGAATCGACGCATTGACGGTGCCGGGCATCGCGCCACGGCACCGCGCGGAGGATGGCGGGGCGCGACGCGCCCGGGGACTCCGCCCTCACGGCCCAGCGTACACTGAGCGGCTCCCGTGCGCTCATCCCCCGCGCGGCGCGGTAAAGGTAGCGGAGGTGGTGGAGACAACGGAGGTAGCGGAAGTCGCGGAGACAGCCACGATGCCACGATGGCGAAAACGATGGCACCATGCTTCGGGAGGCCAAACGCCACATGAAAAAGCCGGATGCACAGAATGCATCCGGCTTGGTTCCGCGCTTCGCGAGCGCTGCGCATCACGAGCGCCGCGTGTCACAAATCAGGCGCCGCCCGAATCAGGCGCCGATCTCAGACGCCGAGGAGGTCAAGCATCTGGGGAACGGATTTCTTTCCGAACTCCACGGTCTGCGCCGCGCCGTTCGTATCCGCGCCGTCCGCGCCAGCATCAGCACCCGCGCCCGCACCATCGTGCTTCGTCACCACAATGCACGGCACGCTCATGACGTTGTACTTCTCCTTGAGTTCGGGGAAATGCGCGATGTCATAGGCCTCGGCGCGCACGCGCGGGTTGGCCGCGGCGATGCGCTGCGAGGCGAGCACGGTTTCGGGGCACATGGTGCAGGTCAAAGACACAAGCAGCATGATGTCGACGGGCTCGTCGATGGCGGCGATGCGGTCGGTTGTGTCCGCGTCCAGCGCCTGGCCGGGCCCGGCCACGTTGTACAGGGCGAGCACGAAGGAGTTGAACTCGTGCCCGCTCGGCACTCCGTGGAAGGCCACGCCCGTGGGCTGCGGCGTGCCGTCGTCCGCAACGGTGCACAGGCGCACGGCGGGGCGTTCGCCGGGCAGCGCGGCGTCGGATGGTGCGGCGCCCGGCTGCGTGCCGTCGGTATCCACGATGGCGCTGAGCTTGCCGCCGCTCAGGCCGACCATCTCGTCGACGAAGGCCTTGAGCTCCTGCGACAGCGGCCTGTCATCGAGCTCGAGGCGCAGCACGAGCGGACGCGCCATGCGCGAGAAGACGACGGCGAGCTGCTGGCGGATCGAATCGTCGAAGAAGCGCCCGCCGGCGCGCCCGGCACCCGCGGCACTCGAAGCACCCGCAGCACCCGCGCCATCACGCGCCGGAGCCGGCGCGGGCGACGTGCCCGCCGCGCTCGCGGCCTGCGCGTCGCGCTTCTCCTTCTGCTCATACGCCGAGGTGGTGGGACGCGGCGGCACAAGGCCTGTTTTCTCGCTGATCTGCTTGGCGTAGCGTTCGAGCTCCACGGCGGCGATCGCGCCGTCGGCCGTGGCCGTCACCACCTGGCGCAGGTTCTTGACGCGCAGATCGCCCGCCGCATACACGCCGGGCACCGACGTCTCGAGATATCCGTGCGTCACCACGTAGCCGTGGTCGTCGAGCTCCACCACGCCTTTGACCAGATCGGTCTGCGGCACATAGCCGGCGAAGACGAACACGCCGAAAGTGCCGCCGTCGGCCGGCGTCCATTCGGAGGTCTGCCCCGTCGCCGTATCGCGCAGCGTGGCCTGGGTCAGTCCGCCCGGACCGGCCGCCACACCCACGAGCTGCGTATGGTACCTGACCTCGATCTTGGGATGGTTCTTCGCCTCCGCCGCCACGGCCGCGTCGCACGTGAAATCGTCCCCACGCACGAGAATCGTGACCTTGCTGGCGTATTTCGTGAGGAAAACCGATTCCTCCGCCGCCGCGAAGCCGCCTCCGACCACAAGCACCTCGCGACCGGTGAAGAACTCGCCGTCGCAGGTGGCGCAGTACGCCACGCCGCGGCCGGCGTACTCCGCCTCGCCCTCGAACCCGATGGTGCGCGGCGAGGCGCCGGTCGCCAGCAGGATGCCGAAGCAACGGATGTCGCCGCGGTTCGTATGCACGGTTTTCACATCGCCGTCCACGTCGATGCCGGTGGCCTCGGCCACCTTGAACTCCGCGCCGAAGTTCTGCGCCTGCCTGCGCATGGTGGCGGTGAGCTTGCGGCCGTCGGTGATCTCGACGCCCGGGTAGTTGACGACGTCGGAGGTGATGGTGATCTGCCCGCCGAAATCGGCTTTCTCCAGCACGAGCACGCGGTAGCGCGCACGGGCCAGATACAGGCCGGCGGTCAGGCCGGCGGGTCCGCCGCCGATGACCACGACGTCGTAGAGGTTCTGGCTTTCGCCCTTGTCCGTTTCGCTCATGGCAACCGTCACAGCTGGCCGACGAGGTCGAGGGACGGGGCGATGGTGGCCTCGCCGGGCTCCCACTTGGCCGGGCACACCTGGTCGCCGTGCTCGTAGACGAACTGCGAGGCCTGCACGCGGCGCAGAAGCTCCTCGGCGTTGCGGCCCACGTTGGAGGAGATGACCTCGTAGGCCACCACCTTGCCCTCGGGGTTGATGATGAAATCGCCGCGCTCGGCCTGGCCCAGCTCCTCGTTGTAGGTGTCGAGGTCGCGGGCGAGAAGCGCCGTCGGATCGGCGAGCATCGGGAACTGGATCTTCGCGATCTTCTCGTTCGCGTCATGCCAGGCCTTGTGCACGAAATGCGTGTCGTGGGACACGGAGTAGATCTCGCAGCCGACCTTCTGGAACTCGGCGTAGTGGTCGGCGAGATCCTCGAGCTCGGTCGGGCACACGAAGGTGAAATCCGCCGGGTAGAAGAAGAACAGGGACCAGTGGCCGAGCACGTCGGCCTTCGTCACCTCGTGGAAATCGTTGTTCTGGAACGCCTGAACGGTGAAGTCGGTGAGTTCGTGCTGAAGCAGTGTCATGGTGCACCTCGTCATCTTGTCTGGTTGCGGGGCGGGCGCCTGCGCCGATGCCCCGAGCGCTCCCCTCTTCCCGGGATCGCTACGCACCATCGTAGGCCAGGAAACCCGGGAAACAGGCCATTTCGCATGTGGCAATCCTCACGTTGACACGCCCCACAGGCGCGGGATAAGGTCGAGGTCCCGGCCGTGCGTGCTGCGGCGAAGACCGCGGCAGGAGCGACGGGACAACCGCCGAGAACCCGGCCTAAATCGTCTAAAGTGGGTGTCGTCGCACCCGCCCAAGCCCATTCAGACACCAAACCAAGGCAAAACCGATCCCAAACCGCCTAAAACGGGTGCCGCCACACCCGCCCAACGCCATCTTGGTGGGAAAACAACCGCCAACCCAGCCTAAATCGTCTAAAGCGGGTACCGCCACACCCGCCCAAGCCCATCTCAGCAGGAAAACAACCGAGAACCCAGCCCAAACCGCCTAAAGCGGGCGCCACCACACCCGCCCAACGCCATCTCGGCGGGACGGGCCGCACCGCGCGGCATGACACCCACGGTGACCGCCTCGACACGCCCGGAAACAAGAGACGGTCCCGGACGGGACCAGACACACAATGTGTCCTGCAACCCTTTTCCCACCCCTGGCACGGCAGGAAAATCGTATGAAAAACGGCACGCCCCGAACACGGGACGTGCCGCAACAGCACAGCGCCAGAGCACACAGCACCGAGCGAGCCTAGGCGAACATCGGCAGGATCCAGGCGACCGCCGCCACATAGGCGATTGTCTCGATGACAAGGAAGGTGAGCAGCGCGGCCCAGTCCTTCGTCAGCACGTTAAGCGGAGATCTTTTGTCCACCAGAACGAGCACCAGCACATACAGCAGCGCGAAAACGGCGAGCCCCACGCCCGCCGCGAGCACGCCGACGTTCGCGCCGTTCGCCACGCCCGCCTCCGTGCCATACACCACATACGTCGAGTACCAGAAACGCGCGCGCAGCAGGCACATGCCGCCTATGAACTGCTCCCCCGCCAGCATGACGAGGAACAGCGCCGTCCAGCGAAGCGCCATATTCTCCATGAACGCCATGAGCAGGAACACGAAGCAGAACACCGTGACGCCCCAGGAGACCAACGCGATGCCGCGCGGCTCGATGCCCGCGAGCACCTGCGTAATCTGCGCCGTGCGGTGGAAGGCGAGCCAGCGGCCGATGCCATAGGGCGCGATGATGGCGGCAAGCAGGCACACGAGGAACAGAAGCCACGATTTCGGCCGCGTGTGCCGGCGCTTGATGTCGGCGTAGGACATGCGCGATTCGAGCTCGGCGTCGCTCATGACGTTTTCCGCGCGGAGGGTGACGGATTCGCCGGCCGAGCGCGCGGCGGCGTGAAGCGGGGCCGGTTCGGAGGTCCCCGATGCCTCGGAAGATGCGGAGGCCTCGGAGGATGCGGTCGTTGCGGTCGCCTGTGCGCGTGCGGCGGAACCTTCCGTACGATTGGCGGAACCTTCCGCGCTACCGGCGGAACGATCCGTGGAACCGGCGGTGACGGGCGTTGTTGTTGTCTCGGCCATTTCTCGTCTTTCCCCTGGCCGGCGCCGCGGCGTCGGCATATGGCATCGGTGTGGCATCGTGCGTTCTGCATGCGGCGCGAACGGCGCCGTCTCACCATGAAGCCTACCAGCGTTCGCCTCTCGGCGCTGTCGGCGCGGGGGCTCTGCTTGCGCAGGTTCCTCCCGGCGCGTGGACAATGGCCGGGATGTATGTATAATGGTGCTTCGTTGCCGCGGCTTCGCGGCGCACGCGGGCGTAGCTCAATGGTAGAGCCTCAGTCTTCCAAACTGATTACGCGGGTTCGATTCCCGTCGCCCGCTCTCTTTTAATCTCACGTTTCTTGCGCCGATTCCTTGTCACGGCACTTTTTCTCCCAATTTCTCCCCGATATTCTCTCCTCTTCCCCGATATTTTCTCCTCTAAAACAGTGAAACGGCCCCGATGCCTGTGCATCGGGGCCGCGGAATGATTGCCGCACGGAATGGCACCGCGCGGCGATCGTTATGCCAAGGCGATCGTCACCTCATGGCAATCGTCACCTCGTGGCATCGTCACTTGGTGGTGTCGACGCCGTAGAAGGCGATGCCTTCGTCGTTCCAGCCGACCTTCACGAGGGAATCCTTCTCGTTGCCGTCGGCGGCGAACACGTGCTCGCCCGTATTCGGGTTGTACACGCGGTAGATCGGCGACTCGGTCTTCTCGGCGGAGGCATACCAGGCCACGCCCTCGTCGGCCCAGCCGAGCGCGACGAGCGCGTCCTTCTCGGCGGAATCCTCGGTGTAGAAGTGCTCGCCCGTATTCGGGTTGTACACGCGGTACACGGCGGTGGCGGAGTAGGTGTCGGCGCTCCACACAGCACCCTCGTCGGCCCAGCCGAGCGCGACGAGCGCGTCCTTCTCGGCCGCGTTCGTGGTGTACACGTGCTCGCCCGTATTCGGGTTGTACACGCGGTACACGGACACGGTGCCGACGGAGACGGCGAGCTTCAGGTTCCTGACGGCATTCGGCTCCACGCCGTTCGTCGCCACGATGACCACGTCATACGTGCCGGCGGCGACCGTGGTGCCGGTGATGGCGCCGGACTCGGCGTCATAGGCCAGGCCAGCGGGCAGGCCGTAGACGGCGAGGGTGGCGTCCGGATCGCCGGTGACCTTGATCGGCGCGGAGTACGCCACGTTCGACGTGGCGTCCGGCAGCGAGGTGGTGGCGATGGCCGGGGCGGTGCCACCGGTGACGGTCAGCGGCAGCGTGGCCGTGGCGTTGCCGTACTTGTTGGAGACGAGCACGACGACGTTGTAGGTGCCGACCGCAAGCGGCGTGCCGGACACGGCGCCGGTCTCGGCGTCATAGGCCAGGCCCGCGGGCAGGCCGTAGACGGCCACGGACGGGGCCGGGGCGCCCATCACGGCGATCTGCGCGGTGTACTCGGTGCCCTTGGTGGCGTCGGCCAGGGCCGTGGTCGTCACATACGGGGCGCCGAACACGGTGAGCTTGAGCGTGGCGGTCGCGTCCTCGCCGAAGCCGTTGGTGGCCTTCACGGTCACGTCGAACACGCCGGACTTCGCCGGGGTACCGGAAATCGCGCCAGTGGCCGCGTCGAAAGCCAGGCCCTCGGGCAGGCCGGTCACGGTCACGGTCGGGGCCGGGAAGCCGGCGGTTTCGATCGTCGCCGTGTACTCGGTGCCGACGGTTGCGTCGGCGAGCCCGGTTGTGGAAATCGTGGCGGGATCGCCGACGGTGAGCTTGAGCGTGGCGGTCGCGTCTTCGCCGATGCCGTTCGTCGCCTTCACGGTCACATCGAACACACCGGACTTGGTCGGCGTGCCGGTGATGGCGCCGGACTCGGCGTCATACGCGAGGCCGTCGGGCAGACCCGCGACGGTCACGGTCGGGGCCGGGAAGCCGGTGGTCGTGACGGCGGTGCTGTAGGCCGTGTTGATCGTGGCGGAATCGGTGGCGGCCACAGTCAGGGCCGGGGCTTCGTTCACGGTGAGCGTCAGCGTGGCGGTCGCGTCCTCACCGATGCCGTTCGAGGCCTTCACGGTCACATCGAACACGCCGGACTTGGTCGGCGTGCCGGAGATCGTGCCGTCGGCCGCTTCATACGCCAGGCCGTCGGGCAGACCGTCCACGGTCACGGTCGGGGCCGGGAAGCCGGTGGTCGTGACGGCGGTCGAGAACGTCGTATTGACCAGCGTCGTGGCGTCCTTCGCCACGGAGACGGTCGGGGCCTCGTTGACCACGAGCTTCAGCGTGGCGGTCGCGTCCTCACCGATGCCGTTCGAGGCCTTCACGGCCACATCGAACGAACCGGATTCGGTCGGCGTGCCGGAAATCGTGTTGGTCTTGTTATCGAAGGCCAGACCCGCAGGCAGGCCGGTCACGGTCACGGTCGGAGCCGGGGCGCCGGTGACCGTGATGGTGGCCGTGTATGGCGTGTTGATGGTGGCCGCGTCCAGTGCGGTGGTGGTGATGGCGGCGGTTTCGTTCACGGTCAGCGTGAGCGTGGCGGTCGCCGTCTCGCCGATGCCGTTCGTGGCTTCGACGGTGACGGTGGAGGTGCCGGCGGTTGTCGGCGTGCCGGAAATCGTGTTGGTCTTGCTATCGAAGGCCAGGCCCTCGGGCAGGCCGGTCACGGTCACGGTCGGAGCCGGGGTACCGGTGACGGCGATCTGCGCGGTGTACTCGGTGCCGACGACGGCGGAATCAAGCGCCGTGGTCGAGATGGCCGGGGCCTGGTTCACGGTGAGCGTCAGGTCCTTGGACACGGTGCCCGCGGCGTTCGTGGCGGTGACGGTCACGGTGGAGGCGCCGGCGATGGTCGGCGTGCCGGAAATCGTATTGGTGGACGCGTCGAACGCAAGGCCGTCAGGCAGGCCCGCGACGGAGAGGGTCGGCGTCGGCGTGCCGGTCGCCTCGAGCGTGGCGGTATACGATGCACCCACCGTGGCCGCGGCGAGGGCGGTCGTGGTGATCTCGGGGGCGACGTCCGCGACAACCGAATACGTACCGTCGTCGTTCTTGGTGTAGGTCTTGCCGCTAACGATGAAGGCGGCGTTCGGGGCGACGGCGAAGGTGCCGTCGGAGATGGAGATATCGGCGTGCTTTCCTCCGGCGACGGTGGAGAAGGCGTACTGATCATCCGCGGCGCTGTCGGTGAGCTCCTGGAAGGTGCCGCCGGAGATCGTGGCCTTCGGCGTGCTCTCGTCGGTGGTGCACGCACTGAGGCAGTAGAAGCTCACGATGCCTTTGAAGGTACCGTTGGTGACGGTCAGCGTACCGGCCTTGCTCACGGTGCTGTAATCGGACGCCCACGTCACGAGCTGATTGTTGAAGGTTCCACCGTTGACCGTGGCTTCGGACCAGTTCTGGATGTCCTGTGTGGTTGCGGCGCCCTTCTCGTTGACGCGCGTGAAGGTGCCGCCGTTGACGACGAGTGTGCCCTTCTCCGTGCCGTCGGTGCCGATCAGCTTATCCGCGCCGTTCTCGTCGTTCTTGATGGTGATGTCGTTCGACGCATACGTCACATTGTCGGAATCAAGCGTCAGCGTGCCGAGGTTGCGGATGGCGGACGACGCGCCGTTCTCCTGCGAAATCGTCGACTTCGCGTCCGCGGAATTCGTGATGGTCAGCGCGCCGCCGTTGTCGATCACATACCCGTTCGGATCGGTCGGAGTGGCGCTTGCCTTGGTGATCGAATGGCCGTTGAGGTCGATCGTCACGGTCTTGCCCTTGGCCACCGTGATGCAGAAGGTGCCGTCATCCGCACACGTGAGATCCCCGGTGAGCTGAACTGTCCCGGCCTGGGTGAGGCCGGAGATGGCGGAGTTGAGATCCGCCACGGTCGCGACCTGCACGGGGGTCGCGGTATCGGTGCCATCGGCGTATGCCGGCAGCGCCATGACGCCTGCGGAGCACGACACGACGGCGGCGACGAAGGCACCGACCGTGCGGCTGACCACACGCTTCCTTGTCGTTTCCATGTTTCCTCCCTGGTTGTGTCGGGTCGTCGGCCAAGCTCCGGTGTCGCGAACAGCGTTGTCGCGATGCAGCGGTGCACGGATGCGACCCCACCGCGCCGTATGCCACGGGTGTGGCTGGTACGCGATGCGGCGACGGACCATTGTCCGCCACCTCTTCACATCATACAAGGATTGCTCTGCCTATGGAGAGTCGCGCCACTGACGATAGGGTCAGACCACAGCGTGAAGCAGACAACTTGGCTGAAACAACAGACAAAAGCCCCACCGCCGTGAGGCGATGGGGCTTTCGTTAACCCGAGAGGGGTCCGGAACCGTGAATCGCGGCCCGGGCCCTACTCAGGCGGAGGGGAGGATCCAGGAAGCGGTTCCCGAGTTTTACTCGGTCACCTTGGTGTCATCGGTATCGGTCGCATCGGTGTCGGTGGTGTCCGTATCGGTGTTCTCGGTATCGGTGTCGGTGGCGTCCGTGTCGGTGGTATCCGTCGCGGACTCGGCGGGCAGGGCGTAGAACGCGGTGCCCTCGTCAACCCAGCCGGCGGACACGAGGGAGTTGACCTCGTTCTCGTCGAGGGTGAAGTGGTGCGCGCCCGTCGTGTCGTTCGGGTTGTACAGACGATGCACGGCGACGCCGAAGGACTCGTCGGCCGCATAGCCGGCCACGCCCTCCTGGACCCAGCCGATCTTGGCGAGCTGGTCGTACTCGTTCTGGTCGGTCGTGTAATGGTGCACGCCGCCGTTCGGGTTGTACAGGCGCCAGATCGGCTTGTCGGACTTCTCGAGGTAGCGCCAGCTCGAGCCCTCCTGCTGCCAGCCGACCTTGGCGAGCTGGTCGTACTCGTTCTGGTCGGTGGTGAACAGGTGCTCGCCGGTCACCGGGTTGTACACGCGGTACACGGTCTGCGCCGGGATCGCGGCGACGGTGAGCGTCAGCTCGGCCGTCGCGTCCGCGGCCACGCCGTTGCTGGCCTTGACCGTGAGCTTGAACTCACCGGTCTGGGTCGGGGTGCCCTGGATCTTGCCGTCCGCGTAGGTCAGGCCGGCGGGCAGGTCGCCCTCCACCGTGACCGACGGGGCCGGGGAGCCGGTCGCCGTGATGTCGGCCGAGTACGCGGTGTACTGGGTCGCGGCGGGCAGCTCGGTCGTCGTCACGGCCGCGGCCTCGTTCACCGTGAGCTTGAGGTCCTTGGTCGCGGCTTCGCCGATGCCGTTCGACGCGGTCACCGTCACCGTCGCGGTGCCGGCCGTCTTCGGGGTGCCGGTGATCTGGCCGTCAGCGTAGGACAGGCCCTCGGGCAGGCCGGACACGACAACCGTCGCGGCCGGGAAGCCGGCCGTCTCGATCGGCTGCGCGTACTCCTGGCCCACGATGCCGTCGGCCAGGGACTCGGTCACGATCGACGCCGGGGCGTTCACCGTCAGCTCGAAGGTCTTCTCGACCTTCTCGCCGATGCCGTTGGACGCGGTCACCGTCACCGTCGCGGTGCCGGCGGCCTTCGGGGTGCCCGTGATCGCGTTCGACACAGCGTCGAACCCGAGGCCCTCGGGCAGGCCCTCGACCGTGACCGTCGCGGCCGGGAAGCCGCTGGTCAGGATGGACTGCGTGTACGTCTGGCCGACGGTGCCGTCCACCAGGGACCCGGTCTCGATGGACGCCGGGGCGTTCACCGTCAGCTTCAGGTCCTTGGACACGGAACCGGCCTTGTTGGAGGCCTTCACCGTCACCGTGAACTCGCCGGACTCGGTCGGGGTGCCCGTGATCTTGCCGTCAGCGTAGGACAGGCCCGCCGGCAGGCCGGAGACCGTCACGTCCGCGGCCGGGGTGCCCGTCACCGTCACGTCGGCATCGTACGGCGTGTCGATCGTCGCCGCGGCCAGGGACTCCGTCGAGATGGCCGGCGTCTCGTTCACCGTCAGCGTCAGCGTCTTCGACGCCGCGTCGCCGATGCCGTTGGAAGCCTTGACCGTCACCGTCGCGGTGCCGGCGGCCTTCGGGGTGCCCGTGATCTTGCCGTCCTTGTAGGACAGGCCGTCGGGCAGGCCCTCGACCGTGACCGTCGCGGCCGGGAAGCCGGCCGTCTCGACCGGCTGCGCGTACTCCTGGCCCGCGATGCCGTCGTCCAGCGCGTCGGTCGCGATGGACGCCGGGGCGTTCACCGTCAGCTTCAGCTCACGGGTCACAGGGTCGGCCGTGCCGTTCGTCGCGCTCACGACCACCGTGAACTCGCCCGACTTCGTCGGGGTGCCCGCGATCTTGCCGTCCTTGTACTCAAGGCCGGCGGGCAGGCCGGACACATCGACCTTCGGAGCCGGGGTGCCCGTCACCGTCACGTCCGCCGAGTACTCGACGCCCGTCTGCGCCGCGGCCAGAGACTCCGTCGAGATGACCGGCGTCTCGTTCACCGTCAGCTTGAAGGTCTTCACGGCCTTCTCGCCCACGCCGTTGGACGCGGTCACCGTCACCTGGCTGGTGCCGGCCGCCTTCGGGGTGCCCGTGATCCTGCCGTCCTTGTAGGACAGGCCCTCGGGCAGGCCGTCGACCGTGACCGTCGCGTCCGGGAAGCCCGCCGTCTCGATCGCCTGGTCGTACGCCTGGCCCGCAAGGCCGTCCTTCAGGGACTCGGTCACGATCGACGCGGCCGCCGTCACCCTGAGCGTGTACT